>MDSV01114788.1_pt1 | contig 19760 bp, 21 predicted proteins | sample 810851 | NCBI WGS metagenome assembly MDSV01 (sample SAMN05326640, study PRJNA326480) | marine metagenome | isolation source: seawater | place: Atlantic Ocean: North East | collected 2012 | reverse complement strand
CCCTGGACCATTTGTGAATTCAAACTGGTCACCCGCAAAGAATCGGTCAGGTTCGGTCCCACCTGATCCAAAATTTGGAACGTGACTTTGTGAACCAGGTTAGATGGGGAAACTTTCGAGTTTCCCCATCTTTTATTTAATAGAGTCGTCAAACAAGGTCTAGGTTTCCTACAATTACAAATGGAGGACTGATGAAAAGACCTGTACGTGTTGAACATTTTCGATGGCTAGGTGACAAGCGAAACCAAATCGTTTACGACCTAGACGAAATCACCGATGAAGAAATTATAAACGAATTAATAGAGTCAGAAATGTATTTAGTCTTTAGCCCCGATACTCTTCCAGAGGCCCGAAATAGGGGATATCGGCACCGGAAAGTTTAAAGAGAGTTTGTGATACTTCGCTTTGAATCCGATGGCTTGGAACTAGTAGGAAGATTATCAAAACCTGAAAAAGTAACAAAGGGTTACACAACTGGGCTTATTCTTTGTCATGGCTTTCCGTCCATATCCACGGGAGATCACGATATAGCTAAATCATATTATGACTTAGCAGATTTAATCTCCGAACAGCTTGGATGGATAGTATTCGCTATTACTTTCCGAGGGTGTGGAAGTTCACAAGGAAACTTTTCTCTGCAGGGGTGGTTAAACGATACAATCAACGCCGCTAATTACTTAGCTGAAGAGCAACATATAGATTCTGTTTACGCAGCAGGATTCGGAACCGGTGGAGCTATGGCTATCAATGCTGCTAGTAAATGCGAAACTTTAGTTGGCGTGGCTGCCGTTTCACCACCTTCGGACTTTAACGATTGGATTGCTGAACCAGAAGACCTACTTGATTATGCAAGAAGAGTGGGTGTGATCTCTGATCCAAAATATCCAACCGATATGGAGGAGTGGACCAACGAAATTACTCAAATGCAAACTATCGAAGCAGCGGAGGTAATGAAAAGAAAACCTTTGCTTCTTGTGCATGGATCTGATGACCGTGTAGTTCCATCATTTGACGCTCGAGTGCTTGCGGATGCCCATGGATCTGCTGATCTTCGTATAATAGATGGGGCAACTCACCGTCTACGTTTTGACCCAAGAACAACAGCGGTTTTGATCGGTTGGTTAGATCGAATAAATCGTGTTGCGTATCAAAAAAATGAATCTAATTCATTTGCTAGCGAAGGATAAATAATCATGCTTGAACGAAATCAAATTTACACGGATGGCGCATGCAGCGGTAACCCTGGTCCGGGTGGTTGGGCATGGATAAGCACGAGCGGTTGCTTCGCATCTAGTTTCGCTGAACAAACAACAAATCAACGAATGGAAATCACAGCTGCTATGGAAGCAGTGAAAGATAACGACGGACCGCTTGAAATCCTGAGCGACTCAACCTATGTCGTTCACTGTTTCAGAGATGAGTGGTGGAAAGGGTGGCTGAGGCGAAACTGGAAGAATAGCCAGCGAAAACCTGTTGCTAATCGTGACCTTTGGGAGCCATTTATTGAAGAGGTATTGAACCGTGATGTCATTTTCACATGGGTTAAAGCTCATGCTGGAGACTATTGGAACGAAATGGCTGATCAACTAGCGGTTGAGGCTGGTTACCTACAATCAGCGAGAAATGGGGATGAAACCCCTCAGGACATTGCATCTCCTTAGACACAAAGCCATATTGCGTACTAGCCTAAATTTTGCCGGTAAGGGAGGTTAAGAATGCCATATCCGCAGGAGATAATTGATTTAGGAGAGAAAGTTAAAAACTGGGGTCGTTGGGGAGACGACGACGAAATAGGAACCATCAATTTCATCACTAATGAAGTTGTGAAAGAAGCTACCAAATGCGTCAAGAGCGGGAAAAGACTCTCTTTAGCATTTCCTCTTCAGCAACAGGGTGGACTGCAACTTGGATCAATGCCAGGCAGAGTCAACCCGCTTCGCACTATGATCCAGCTAAATACACCTGTTATCGGAGACCCAACACAATTTTGCACATCTGACGATGTTGTAACTATGGGCCTACAGGCTGCTACCCATTGGGATGGGCTATGTCATGCCAGCTGGAATGGGAAAATCTATGGGAACAGAGACGCTTCAACTATCACCTATGATGGTGCTTCTGTTTGTGGAATTGAGAAAATTAGCTCACTCACAAGTAGGGGAGTCCTTCTTGATATTGCCTCTCTGCATGGTGTAGAGGAACTTCCTGGAGGTCATGCAATTAGCTATGAGGATTGCCTCAATGCAGAAAAGCAGCAAGGCGTAGAAGTCCGGAGTGGTGATATTCTCTTGCTTCGCACTGGCATGATGGCAAAGGCTAAACGAGGTGATGTCATAGCATACGGAAGCGGAACTCAATTAGAGGATTCGCCAATGCCTGGATTCCCTGGTGTTGGCCTCGGGGCTGTTGAATTTTTCTTTGACCGCCAAATCGCAGCTGTCGCCACAGACACAATAACGTTTGAAGTGATGCCTTGGGATCCTAAAGTGCCGGGTGCGATTTTGCCGATCCACTGCATAAACCTAGTAATGATGGGTTTGACGCAGGGCCAGAATTGGGATTTGGAAGAGCTAAGCAAAGATTGCCAAAACGACGATCAGTGGGATTTTCTTTTAGAAGCAAGCCCTCAACCATTCGTAGGCGGCATCGGCTCACCTGTAAATCCAATAGCAATTAAGTAATTACTTTACCCATATCCTATGATCGGCCATTGCCAGCATCTCTCTATCGCCTCGAGAATTGCCATATCCCCAAATTTCTACTTGTTCTTCTCCAAGCCATTCTTTGAATAAACGCGCTTTCTCCGTTCCGCGAACGTTATTGCCTTTAATCTCGCCGGTTAGAACCTCAGCCTTTGCTTCTAGTTCGACTCCGATGACATGATCAAACCCCAATAGCGATCCGATCGGGCGAGTGTAAGAAGCTAGTGATGCAGTTACCATCACCAAACCATGTCCTCGAGCTTTGTGGTCGGCTATGTGATCTAAAGTGACTTTTCGAAATTTGTTTTGAAGGCTATCGGCATAAGTTTCTGCATCATGGAGAAACCTTTCGGTTGGATACCCAGCAAATATTTCTCTTATGATGTTTGCTTTTATAGTGTTTCGAAAATTCTCTTTTCCTCTTTGAAAGATTGTCCTAAATGCTGAGCGGATAATCTTTCCCGATCCATAGGAAATTATGAAAGGTAGAAATGTATCTCGTTTCGTGATCGTCCCGTCAAAATCAAAAACCGCAATTTTACGTTTGTGCATTATTCACCAGAAAATTTGCAAGTCGCTGAAGCGTCCGCTCTATGTTTTCAGGGTGGCTTTCAGGATATCCAGCTACTTCAATTACACGAGGGAATACCGAATATGACCAATCGAATGTCTCCGTTATCCTTGTTCCGTCAGGAACATCATCGAGTTCATAACGCCATCGGTGTTTGCCAAGATGCGCCCATGCTATTAAACGGTCTTTCTCGTATTCAACTACTGTACTTTTGACACGGTATCTTATTCCCCACATTTTCATCTTGGCTTTAAATGAATCACCAACGGCGTTCAGCGGTCCTCCAATTACGAGACCTTTGACTGATCCAGATCCATCGAATTCGCAGTGAAGTCGGGGGTTTGAGATTACATTAAAAATTTGGCTTCGGGAATAGGGGACTACGACACTTGCTGAAATGCTTTTCTGAGGGTAGTGCTTTTTTGTCATTTTATTTTTTTAAAATATCGGGCAGCGATGCGTCAAGGTCAGAGTGATGGAATTCAAAACCATTTTCTAGAGCTCTTTTGGGGATAACTCTGGCACTAGTTTCAATTAAGTTTGTAGCTAGCTCACCTCCAAGGAGCAATTTGGGTCCAATCATTGGTATGGGGAAAATAGTTGGTCTACTTACAGCGCGACCTAGTGATTTCGTAAACTCCAGATTGGTGACTGGATTGGGTGCAGTTAAATTCACAGGCCCAGAGAGATCCGCATCCAATAACCAAGTAATTAGCCGTATCTCGTCTTCAAGAGAAATCCAGCTCCAAAATTGCGAGCCAGAGCCTAGTTTTCCTCCTATCCCTAACTTAAAGAACGGAAGCGTTTTCTTCATCATTCCATCCTGCGGAGATTGGACTAATCCGGTCCGAAGGTGAGTAACGCGGATTCCAGCCGCTTCAGCTTCGGAAGTCGACTTCTCCCACTGGTCCACAACATCCGATAGAAACCCTGAGCCTCTTGATGAGTCCTCATCTAGCTCTTCATCGCCGCGACTTCCATAAATCCCGATTGCAGATCCACTTAGAAAAACTGAAGGAGGATTTGTAAGATTTACTATAGATTTCGTCAGTAGTTTTGTTCCCTCCACGCGACTGTCAAGTATTCTTTTCTTCTGTTTTTCAGTCCATCTCTTTGACGCAATATTTTCTCCAGCAAGATGGATGACTGCATCTACTCCTTCTAGCTTTCCTGCTTCTATCTGTCCCGAAGTTGGGTTCCATAAAACATCTCCAGATGTACTGCGACTAACGGATAGAATTTTGTGCCCGTCCTTTTCTAAGGAAGATGTGAGCGCTGATCCAATAAATCCAGACGCACCAGTTATGGCAATTAACATAGAAACCCCTTTGAAGTAAACGGTTATTAGTAGGCAATTGTATTAAAATAAGTGACTTCTTGCATGGTATGTGACGCCTAACACCCTCGTAGCATGAAACCGAGATTTGGTAGAGAGTGAAACCCTTTGCTCTCGGACTCAATATTTGAGCCCATGTAAAAATTACTAAAAGTATCAAATTCTTAAATATTTTCTGACGAAATCTATCGTTCCCAATAACTGATACTCGTGGCTCCTTTAGATGCAGCGATTGGTACGCTAAGGTGAGGCACCGAGATTTAATTTTAAGGACAACGAAGATCTCGAACGATTCAACAGTTTTAAATCACAGCACTAATCTTTAACAAAGGAGAAACTATGAATTCCTTCACTCTTGATCCAATGGGAATCACGGTGGTCGGAGAGAACGCCATCGGAAACTTGGCCCAACATGTTCAGGCGCACGGTAGCCGAGCTTTCTTGGTGAGCGATGCCGGGATACAAGCTGCGGGGGTCTTAGAAACGGTTACGGATGTCTTAACTACCCACAACATTGAGTGGGTGGCCTTCACTGGAGTTGAACCAAACCCAACCGACAAAAACGTTGAAGCTGGTGTGGAAGAACTCATGGAGTTCGGTATTGAAGGAACAGTGATAGTGCTAGTGGGTGGAGGATCAGTTATGGACTGCGGAAAATACATAGCGATGGCTGCTCCCTCAAAAATAAATGATTTATCTCTCGCTTTTTCCCCAGAGCTTGATGACGCCGACCAAATCGACTTCAGCACGTTGGCACCTGCATCACTAGTCACCGAACCATGCGTGCCCACTATAGCGGTCCCAACGACCTCTGGAACCGCTTCTGAAACCAACGGAGGAGGCTTGATAACCCGTACTGAGGATCACCGAAAACTAACGTTCACCCATCCAGACGTGCAGCCGAGGGCCATAGTGCTAGACCCCCTACTCACAGTCGGTTTGCCACCTACTGCGACTGCTGCATGCGGAATGGATGTTCTTACTCACTCAATTGAGGCTTACACCTCTACATCAAATAATCCTTATTCTGATGGACTGGCATTGCAAGCAATTCGCATCACTGGCAAATGGCTTCCAACAGCAGTTGAAGATGGAAGCAACATAGAAGCGAGATCAGCAATGCAGGTTGCCTCTCATCTAGCTGGTCGCGCTTTTTCTTCGGGGCCCCTTCTCGGTCTTGTGCATGCGATGGGCCATCCGATCTCGGGAACTTTTGGTATCGCGCACGGCCAAACATTGGCTACGATGTTGCCACATGTAATGCACTTTAATCTTGAGGTGGTCAGTGAACGTTACGGCGACATTGGTCTAGCGCTTGGCGTTTCACCAGAGCCTTTAGAAGCGATAAGTGCCATAGAAGCGTTGTCGGAAAAGGTCGGAACTGATAAGTCACTGGCTGATCTTGGCGCGACCAAGAACGATATTGAGTCTTTGACCAATGATGCGCTCCGTGACATCATAATCCTTAGTACCCCTCGTTACCCGAACCGAGACGATGTTAGAGGTCTATACGAATTGGCTCTATAGCGGGCAATTACAGCGCAAAGCGATAAAGAAAAATGAAACGACCCTCAACTGCGCCTTTACTGTAGGTCAGTTCCTTTGTGCTCTTTATGAGTTCACGATCCCTTGTCCATTAAAGTAAGCAGGTTGATCTGGTGAGGATCTACCTGTGTGATTCATGTTTGTTCTTGTATTTGGTTTCCCTTCGCCGAGAGAGAAGGAATTACGCTTCTTCCACATCTCAGACCAATGCAGTTGTTTCCTGTGTAGGTATTTCTATATTGCTATGGCAGACTTAAAATATGAATTCAGATGATCTAGATGAACAGATTTTGTCCGATTCAGATCAAACTAAACCAAAAGGCTCTGGCGCTGTGATTCTAGGCGCTGCGATGCTGGCAGTAGGTGAAATTATAGAGCCTGAAAAGACATCTGTTGAAATTACTGAGGTCTCAGATGATCATGTTCCTGATATGGGATTGGATCTAAACTTCGGTGACCTGCCACCCTTGGATTAATAGATTAACTACAAAGTTTTAGTCGACGGGAAAGGTCGCTTTGCCATATTCCCAAAGGGTCAAATTGTTTCTTAATAGTTTTCCAATGTGCGAGTTTCGGATACATCTTGTCTAAGAGCTCTGCATCGACACATGAGTCTTTCGCTAGATTGACGCGCCCCTGTGCGGAAGCGATCTGGGGATTATATTTCTTTATATAGCGGTACGAGTCTTGGTTAGCCGGTAGGTCAATAGCTAGCGTCCACCCTGGAGAGCAGAAGGACAAATAGCTTTCGCTAGCCTCACCGAATCTTTTAAGCACGGCTAGTGCCGGAAGTGCACTGGTTTTGCTAAATTCCATAACTATTTCCTCGAGAAGGGACGTTTCCCTATCGGGCAGAATGAATTGCCACTGAATGAGTCCAGATTTACCGTAAAGGTGATTCCAGTTGCGGATTCTATCGAGAGGGAAAAGATAATTACGTATGGATGTAACTCTTGACTCTTGAGCTTTGGAAGAGATTAGATATTTCAAATTATTATGTGTTCTGCAAATTCGTGGCGTAACCACGTTCACATTTCGTGGTTTTGGGAGATGTATTTTATTGAAGCGTTTTGCTTTCTCCCCAGCTTGCCTATGTTGATAGATAGACGCTGATCTCAGAACCCCCCGGCCGGGCTGACGTGAAGTTAGAAGGTCAAGCCATGCAACAGCATATTCTTCTGAGGCTGTGACATCCTCGAAACCCTTTAGGAGTGTTGAGAAGGTCTCGTAGCACTTGGTTTGAACTTGGACAGAGGTGCAAGCGATGCGCTGCAAACGAAGGGTTGCGCTAGTTATTAAACCGGTGAGCCCTAATCCACCTATTGTTGCCCAAAACAACTGATTTTCCGTTTCTCTATTGCAGCGGATAATTGAGCCATCAGAGATCATGACGTTAAGTTCTTCACAACAAGATGCGATAGATGATTGGTGCCAGTGATTCTTGCCATGAGCATCAGCTGCAAGTGCACCACCAATCGTGATGTGCTGTGAGCCAGGGATCACTGGAAGGATCCATCCAAGGGGGATAGTCGCGTCCAAAAGCTGTCCTATAGAAATTCCACCTTTGACCTTGATTAGACCAGATATAGGCACTTCTAAATTCTCTAAATTATCGTGCTGCGTGAGTGAGATCATCAGCCCATCAGTAACTAATGCTTGATCCCCATAACTTTGTCCGGCTCCACGGGGGATAACGCTTGAAGATTCAGAATTTACAACAGTTTCAAGCACATTCGCTACCTGAGAATGTGTTCGATGTTCAGCAAAAGTCTTTATGTTATTTCCCCAACTATGAGAAATCATCTTAGGCATAAACGGACCCCAAAAAGCTACCAACCCACATGATAGCAAAAGACCTCAAGTACGGATCAAGTAGTATCTGCGTCGTTGGATCTTCAGCATTCCCAGCTAAAGCCAATTTAAAAAAGCGAAGGGTTCCAAATAGTAGCGCTATGAATGAAACCAATACTAAAAATAAATTGATATTGTTACTCTTCACAAACCAAGCTAAGTATCCAAGTATCCCACCGCATGAAGACACAATCATCGTGTTTCGGAGAAACTGGCTGGAGTAACGACCAAGGACATGTCGTTGTGAAGAAATATCATGGGATATGAGCTCAGAGTACCTTTTGCACCCTGCCAAGAAAATCGAAAAGCACGAAATCACGAAAAGGAAAACCGCCGTAAGTTCTGTATTAGTTGCAGCACCACCTAAAACAGCCCGTAACCCAAACCCAGAGGCAATAAATAGGAGTTCAAGAACAGCGATTCGTTTTACATACAATGAGTAGAGAACATTCATTGAAAGGTACGTTGAAATTATTAGGCCTGCTGCAAGCCCGTAAAAGAAAGCAAATATCGTAGAAAGAGAGCCCAGAGCAATAGAAACCGCCAACCCCAAACCTACCGGTAAGGATCCCGATGCTATGGGACGAAATGATTTCATAGGGTGCTGAGCATCCATCTGCCGATCAAAAGAGTCGTTGACTAAATAGATGCAAGCTGCCGCACCAGAGAATATAAAAAAGGCGCCCAGGGATTTTAGGAATATCTCCAGTTGGAAAAAAGTTCCAGCCGCCAACGGCGCAGATAGTACTAGAGCATTCTTCATCCACTGTTTTGGTCTAATAGCAATGAAAACCTGTTTCATTAAGTGCATAGTGATCAACATAGCAAGATGCTTAGCGAACTGTGTTAGGCAACCAAAAACAGAATGCGAACCAAATCCTGATACTACTTCTTTTCAAAGCCCAGATAGCACTAGAATTTAAATATGAGCACCAGAATGTTAATCACAGTTTCACTCCTTTGTGGGCTTACGATATTGTTAGCATTCACAGTTCAAGTATTAGTTGCTTCGTGAAGATGAAAGTGGCGAAATCAAAACGCAGTGCCGAATAGCGTTGCAGAGACAAGAGTCATAATGAGTAAAGAAAAAATACAATTTGATCTGGTCGTAATCGGAGGTGGCCCTGGCGGTTATGGTGCTGCTCTTTATGCATCTGCAGCAGGACTGGAGGTTGCTCTCGTCGAAAATGTCAAACTTGGGGGTACGTGCTTAAATGTGGGCTGCATACCGGCGAAAGAACTTCTTGAAACTGCTTCAGTTCTTAGAACAGTCCGTCACGCCGATGAGTTTGGAGTACAGATTGGCGATCCTCGACTTGATTTAATAAAAACTATGGAACGTAAACAGGCTGTTATTGACCAATTAATCTTAGGAGTTGAAGGGCTGCTTAAGAATCGAAAGGTAACTGTTTATAACGGTACGGGTAGCCTCCTTTCGAAAACAGAAGTAAAAGTAGCCTCCGCAGATGGGCCAGATATTCGTCTATCTGCTGAGAATATTATTCTTGCCAGTGGTTCAAGGCCTCGTACGATCCCTGGCTTCGAGATCGATGGAAATCAAATTCTGACGTCAGATGAATTGCTTTCCATCACCGAAGTTCCCAAATCAGTAGCAATCATAGGGGGAGGTGCAATTGGAGCAGAGTTTGCATCAACGCTTAATGACTTCGGTGCTGAAGTAACGTTAATAGAAGCTTTGCCCCAAATCCTAGCCTCTTGTGACAAGGATTTATCAAAAACAGTAGCTCGCTCATTTAAAAAACGGGGAATAAATGTGTTGCCTGGAACGAAAGTGCTAGGTCACTCAAAAAACAGCGAGGGAATTGAAATAAAAATTGATTCCGGTTCAGTTACTGTTGAAAAAGTAGTGATTTCAGTTGGGCGACGACCCTTTGCTGATCTATTGGAATTGGGCAATGCAGATCTAGCGACTGATGAATCTGGCTATGTCCCAGTTGATGACTTCTGTCGAACAAGTCAAAAAGGGATTTATGCCGTTGGTGATTTGATCAATTCTCCTCAGTTGGCGCATGTTGCTTTCGCAGAAGCAATTATGGTCGTCAAAGATATCTGTGGCGAAATCGTCTCTCCAGTAGATTACGACAAGGTACCTTGGGCAATTTATTGCCACCCTGAAGTAGCCTTTGCGGGTCTGAGTGAAGAGGAAGCTTTAGCACATGGCTACGAAATCCTTGTTTCAAAACACCGCTACAGCGGAAATGGGCGAGCGATGATAGTTGGTGAAACTGAAGGCCTAGTTAAAGTTATCGCAGAGAAAACAGATCAAGGAGCCGCAGGTCAAATTCTGGGAGTCCATATGGTGGGTCCCTGGGTGACGGAGCAATTGGGGCAAGGATATTTGGCGATTAACTGGGAAGCCACCGTTGATGAGGTTGCTGAATTCATTCAGCCTCACCCCACGATGAGTGAATTATTCGGAGAAACTGTTCTTGCACTAACAGGCCGGTCTCTTCACGGGTAGTGAAAAACCATAGAAACTGTCTACTTTCTTATTAAACTATAAATAGGTCTAAATCCAAAGATAGGGATGATTGAAACAGCAATAAATTCACTAAACATCAGATGGTTAGGAAAAGTGTCTTATAACGATGCGCTTGCCGTCCAAAAGGCCTTATTCAACAAAGGCTCTGAAAATTACTTATTACTTCTAGAACATCCTCATGTCTTTACTTTGGGAGTTAGAGGAGATGCATCAAATATTCTTGTGAATCCTTCGGATATTGGCGCAGATTTAGTCAAAACAAATCGAGGTGGAGATGTTACCTATCATGGGCCAGGGCAGTTAGTCGGTTATCCAATATTGAACCTTGCCGGTAAGCGGGGCGGAGGAATGGCAGACACGGTAGCGTACGTTAATTCTGTTGAAGGTTTAATCATTGAAACTTTAGCTCACTTAGGTTTGAAGAATTGCGGAAGACTGGATCAATATCCCGGAGTATGGGTTAACCCTAATAGTGAGAATCCCCGGAAGATCGCTGCAGTAGGTGTGAGGCTAACAAGAGGAAGAACCATGCATGGATTCGCCTTAAATATTGAACCTGACATGACGTACTTCGATTCAATAATTCCATGTGGGATCAAAGATAAGGTAGTTACCTCTTTATCCAGAGAGGGAATTGCTACTTCGATGGCCGAAGTGGTCGAAGTAATAGCAGAGTTGGCATCCAAACAATGGGGCAAGGGGAACTCCAGACGCATGGATGTCTCATGGCGAACTTCACAAAGCGAACTCAGCCCGTTTTCCAAGGGTGAAGGTCCTGGGGAGCTCCCAAAGCCAGTTGAAGAGAGTGCGCCTGATAACTCTCAATCTGTAACAATCGGCCGGAAAAGTATAAAGCAAAGACGAGCAGAAATTGCTATAGGTAGAAAGCCAGAATGGATGCGGGTTAAGGCCAATATGGGTTCAGAATACAGAGAGCTTAAGAGATCAATTCGCTCTCTTGAATTAACAACAGTTTGTGAGGAAGCTGGCTGCCCTAATATTTTTGAATGCTGGGGGCAGGGAACCGCAACTTTCATGGCACTTGGTGAGCGTTGCACTCGTGCTTGTGGTTTCTGCCTAGTTGACACACGAAAACCCCAAGCTGTTGATCATGACGAGCCAAAGCGAATAGCAAAAGCGGTCAATCAGATGAGCTTGGAATATGCAGTGATCACCATGGTTGCTAGAGATGATTTAAAAGATGGGGGCGCAAACCATATCAGAGAAGTAATTAATGAAGTCAGGTCCCTCAACCCTCAAACAAGTGTGGAGGTATTGATATCTGATTTGAAAGGTAACCTTGATGACCTACAAACTATCTTTTCAGCTAAGCCTGATGTCATGAACCATAATATTGAGACTGTTCCTCGTCTTCAACGACAAGTTCGACCGTCAGCTGGATACGCTCGGAGTTTAGCTGTGCTTGCCTTAGCAAAAGAAGAAGGATTGGTTGTTAAATCTTCGATAATGGTGGGGCTTGGTGAATCCGAGCAAGAGATGTTTGATACTCTGAAAGACTTGAAAGAAATTGGTGTTGACATTGTCACAATCGGACAGTACCTCCGACCCACCATGAATCACCTTCCAGTTCAGCGTTGGTGGACTCCTGAAGAATTTAATGAGCTCAAGATGATAGGGGAGGCTTTAGGAATACCTCATGTCGAGTCAAGCCCATTGACACGAAGCAGCTACCATGCCAAAGAAGCTGAAACTTTAGCAAAAAATAAAGCAAACTCATTAACTAACAGTAGGAGTCAGTAACGTGAGCGGATGCAGAGAGGACAAAACATTTTGAATGTTTGCTGAACGAATCACCAAAGTGCAGAACCTTATGAGTTCAAATAACATTGACGCATTGCTATTGTCAGTTGGAGCTGATTTACCATATTTTATCGGCTACGAAGCAATGCCTTTAGAGCGACTTACCATGCTTGTGATTAGAGACGAAGGTAATCCGATGCTCGTCATACCTCAACTGGAAAGGGCGAGAGTCACTGAACGGCCAACTATTTTCAATATTTGTGAATGGGGCGAAACAGAAGACCCCATAGAAATAGTGGCAACAGCTCTAACTGGGTCAGCCCGAGTAGCAATTGGAGATACTACATGGACTCGATTCACAATCGAGTTACTGAAACGAATGCCAAGTATTGACTTATTGAGAGCAAACCCAATCACTAGCCAGTTGCGTTCAATCAAAAGCACAGAGGAGTTAGACAGATTACAACAAGCAGCAAACGCAGTAGATAAGATTGCTCATCGTCTTCAAAATGGGCAAATAGAGTTAATAGGAAAAACGGAAAAGCAGGTTTCCGAGGAACTGGGTCGACAGATAATTGACGAGGGACATAATAAAGTCAATTTTGCAATCGTCGCAGCGGGAGAAAATGCAGCAAGCCCGCATCATGAAGCGGGAGATAGGCGTATTCAGAAATCTGAAATCGTTCTTTGTGATTTCGGAGGAACAATGTACGGTGATGATGGAGTTGGATACTGCTCAGATCTCACACGCTGTGTGTGGACGGGTAACCCCCCTCAGGAATTTGTCGAAATGTACGCAGTGCTCCAAGAAGCTCAGCAAAAACAAGTTCAGGAAGCCATTCATGGAACGCCAGCTCAGCAGATTGACAGGGTGGGGAGAAGAATCATATCAATGGCAGGGTACGGAGAATTTTTTGTTCATCGAACTGGTCACGGAATTGGAGTGGAAGCACACGAGGAACCATACATAGTTGAGGGCAACACTAGCCCAATACAGTCTGGTAACGTTTTCAGTATTGAACCCGGAATTTACATTCCTGATAAATGGGGGATTAGGTTAGAAGATATTGTCGCAGTAACTGAATCTGGACCGCTTCCACTTAATACCGTTAATCACGACCTCGCTACCTATTAACCTGCGATGATCGATTTTCAGGCATCAACCTTTCTTTTGCAATGGGCCACGGGAGGGCTTCTTTTCCTTTGGGTCTCAGGTAAGACAAGGTTGATAGGACTTGGATTTGGGTGGACAATACGGATTACATACCTAGTAATTGCTGGAATAGGGCTGATAGTCGGAATGATGGGGGAAACACTTTGGCTGAGAGAAATTTCGAGTATCGGTCTTCTTACGGCAACAAGCTTTGCCCTTCTCGTATCTGTAGCTAAGAGAAAAGTTGGGGTTAAAGGGCAGCGAGAGTTGCAGAAAGAGCGAACAGAACGAGTTTCAGCAATGTTAGGTGGTAGGGAACAAATAAATGTAGCTGACACAATCTCAACAAAAGAATTTCCACCAATATTAGATCTAATAGCCCCTGCCATTGGAACTCTGGGACTTATAGCCGGTGCAGTAGATGCGGCAGGATCTATATGGTTATCAGTAGCGCGAACCCTAGTGGGGGCGGCATTCTTGGGCGCAGTATCAAATTCGATGCTTCTAGGCCACTGGTACTTGGTCCAACCCGGACTTTCGCGCGACCCAATCTTCACATTGGTGAATTGGACAGGCGTACTTTGGCTTCCTGAACTAGTACTATTATGCATCCCAACGGGAATGTTCTCAGTCCTCAATGGGACTATTGACGATAATTACAATGGACTCCTTGGCTGGTTTTGGGTTGCATGCGTAGCGGCGACAATATGTTTAGTTGGAGTTACCAAGATGGCGCTTAAGGAAAAGGAATACTCAGCAGTAATGGCTGCTACGGGCTTAATGTACCTAGCTATTCTTACCGCATTTGGGATGGACTTAGTAGCAAGAATACTCTTAGATGCTTAACTTCACCTTCAAATTGAAAGTCGCTAAAATGAAAGAAAGATCCTGAAACAAATGACTGAAGAAAAAACCGCAAAAAGAAGCAAGCTAAAAATAATATCTATCGGAGCATTAATCCTTCTTGCATTAATCTTATTTCTCGCCTGGTTTTTTATAATTCGAGATACTTCACCCGTTTCAGTTACGAGCAGCGAAGCCACAGATGCGCGAAATGAAACACTTTCTAGTTGTTCCGCAGAGGGAACAGAAAGCATCAATGGAACATGGCTAGTAGCAACAGACTGTGGGGTCTTTGACCAGGATTGTTTAACAGAAGTCTGTGCAACGTCTTTTGCAGGTTTTCGAATTAAAGAGGAACTCGTCGGAGTAGGAGGGAAAACGGTTGTCGGGAGAACTCCAAATGTCACAGGTGCACTTGTCATTGACGAGAAGTTGATTAATCCCGAGTCTAATCGGCCACTAATTACTGTTGATATGGCAAGCCTTATGACAGATAACGCGGCAAGAGACAATGCGCTAAGAAATCAGGCTATCGAAACAGCGAAGTTTCCCACAGCAACATTCGAAATTAGGGAACCCATTGACTTCACTGATGAAACTGACTTAGCTGCAGGATTTTCACGAGAGGTAACAGGGTTACTGACAATACATGGAGTAAGCAGAGAAGAGACAATATCCATCTCTGCATCTTTTAATGGAAATACTATTCTTATTTTCGGGGAACTTGGCCCAATTATGTTAAGCGACTACAACATAGAAAAACCCCGATCAGCTGTTGTTCTCTCAGTCGAAGATAATGCCTCAATGGAATTTCAAATTTTCTTCAAAAAATCAAGCTAAGCGTAGACCGAGAGGTGACAAAGCGTGACAAAGCTAAAGAAACCGCTATCGTCAAACATATGAAAATCTACACGAGAAAAGGTGACGACGGCACAACAGGCCTGTTCTACGGTGGACGAGTCAAAAAAGACTCTCCACTTCCTTCGGCCTACGGTGAAGTAGATGAGGCTCAAGCAGCTATTGGTCTTGCAAGGGCTCAAATCACTCAAGGAAGTGATCTTGATACCCTTTTAGTTCAAATTCTTAGAGACCTCTGGGTCTTAATGGCTGAACTTGCCACACTTCCAGAAAACCGGGACAAGCTTGAACCTGAAACTAGCCTGACAACTTCAAATATGGTGAGCCGGCTGGAGGAAGCGATAGACGAATTTTCTGAAAAGTTTGAAATGCCAAGCGAATTTATTGTGCCTGGCCAAAACCCAGTAGCAGCGCACTTTGACTTCGCCCGCACTGTAGTCCGAAGAGCAGAACGAGCCGTACTGGCAATTGAGACTGAAGATTCGAATGTAATGCCATATCTCAATCGGTTATCAGACCTTATGTGGATCATTGCACGTACCCAAGAAAAGAAATCCCTAACAGCGAAGGAAAAGAAGGAATAAATGTCTATTGAAATAAGGAACTCAAGCTCGATACCAGCAAGGTCAGATCTCCTTGCACAAGTCGTAACCACAGAAGAAATCGCTAATCATCCACCTGATTTAGATACCAAGTATCTCTCCTCACAAGCATTTGAGGCTAAGGAAGGTCAAATAATCTTCACGAATGGAAGCAAATACTCCACAGCGTTAATAGGGCTAGGAGAGGACGTTAATGTAAGTACAGAAAAATTTCGACAAGCTGGAGCTTCCCTTCTGCGCGGAATCAAGAACTTTAAATCCATAACGTTTGATGTAGGTGAAAGTAGCATCGCAAAGGAGAGCAAAGCTGCAGTAATTCAGGCATTTCTTGAGGGTGCAATATTGGGAGACTATGAATTCACTGCCTTAAAATCTAACCCCCCGAAATCAGTGAAGCGCACAATCACTGTTCTCGGGTCAGGAAGTGGGATCAAATCTGCGATAGCTCGAGCAGAATCGATTTCCAGCGGTGTGAATACAGCTCGCGATTTCGTAAATCTGCCGGGAGGCGATTTAACGCCCGTAGTTTTTGCGAGAAAAGCGAGTGTATTAGCAAAGGAAAATGGCTTGAGTGTGAAAGTACTAGATGGGCCCGCAATAAAGAAAGCTAAGATGGGCGGTATACTTGGAGTCAATAGAGGCTCAACGCAGCAGCCGAGATTTGTGCAACTCACCTATAAACCAAATAAGAGTAACGGGAAGCACATCATTCTTGTGGGTAAAGGAATAACCTTCGATGCGGGAGGGCTATCAATCAAAACTGCACAAGGGATGTCAACAATGAAGTGTGATATGGGTGGTGCAGCTGCAGTGCTGGGAGCCATGATAGCAATAGGGCAGTTAGCGCCGAATGCTAAAGTAACCGGGCTAATGCCCCTCACCGACAACATGCTCGGAGGAGATGCAACAAGACCAGGAGATGTTCTTCACATAAAGAATGGTAAGACAGTTGAAGTTCTCAACACTGATGCAGAGGGAAGACTCATCTTAGCTGATGCTCTTTCTGTGGCCTCTAACATGAAAGCTGATGCAATAATAGATTTAGCGACACTTACGGGTGCTTGCATGGTGGCGCTGGGCAGCCAATATGCAGGTTTGATGGGAACAGATGATTCTCTGATAAATGCTATTGAAAATGCAGCCCAGCAGACTGGGGAGAGAGTTTGGCACCTACCATTACCAGATGAATACAGAAGTCAACTTGATTCAAATGTCGCAGATGTAAAAAATATCGGAAGCAATTGGGGTGGTGCGTTAACGGCCGGTCTATTCCTAAAAGAATTCGTATCAGAAGAGATTCCATGGGCACATATTGACATTGCAGGGCCAGCCTTTGCCGACACTGCATGGGGTGAGCACCCGAAAGGTGGAACAGGCTTCGGTGTCCGCTTACTTATCGATCTTGTCGAGAATTTCTAGACCCTATCTTAAAAGCAAAATCAAACGTCAATACTGCAAAGATGAGTATTGATCCCATAATAAGAATCGCCAAATATCCTAAACCCCACCAACTGCGAGAAGTAATTTGTTCCCCTAGACTGTCAACACCTACAGACCCCAAAGAGGCAATCATAAGAGCACAATTCATGAGAAGATGACTTCGTGATGTCGGTACTTCGGATTTCCCGAAACAACCGCATGGTAAAGGAATAGGTAAACGTAATATAAACCATGTCACAATGGAAAAGATAGCAAACCAAACAGCAACCACGATCGGGAAAAATCTACCAGCGATAATCAAGCCACAAATAGCAGTTGCGAACTCAAGAAAGCCGATAGACCTAACAAGAATCAAAGATGAAGGGAAATTTAGTTTCACCCAAGCGTCGTGACTTAGTTGCGGATTGAGCAGCTTCAAACACCCACTAATCGCCAATAATTGACAGGCGATAAAGTAAGCAATTGAAACCATAGAAGAATTCCTTTAACTCGTCCCCACCAACTCTAGAACTAGTTTGCCACGCTAGCATTCTTATAGTGGAACAAAGTGAACTTGAAAATGCTAGAGAAATCGTAAAAGAGTCTTCAAAAGTCGTAGTACTTACTGGAGCAGGGATAAGTACGGATTCCGGTATTCCTGACTTCCGTGGCCCCAATGGAGTTTGGACAAAGAATCCAGAAGCAGAGAAGGCCTCAAATATTAGGTACTACACGACTTCACCTGAAATCAGAAAGAAGAATTGGGCGCTAAGAGCTTCTGGGGACCTTTGGCCGACTGTTACCCCAAATGACGGACACAAAGCTTTAGCTAAGCTTAAAGAAAAACTCCTCCTGCTTATAACGCAGAACGTAGATGGGCTTCATCAATTAGCTGGGTCTCCAGAGGATCGAATAGTCGAAATTCATGGAAATACCAGAAATGTAAAATGTCTTGATTGCGACTATCTAGCTCCAATGGAAGAAGCTTTAGAGAGAGTTCGCAACGGTGAAGAAGACCCTCACTGTAAGATATGTGGTGGGTTATTGAAATCCGCTACAATTTCTTTTGGTCAATCGTTGATAGCTGAAGATCTAATTCTGTCTGAACATTCAATTCACGAATGTGACTTACTGATGGCAATCGGGACAACGCTAACAGTAGGCCCAATTAACCGAGTAGTACCTCTTGCTCACAGCCTTGGGAAGTCAATACTGATTCTCAACGGAGAACCCACAGAATATGACGGTCTAGCCTCGTGCTTGATAAAAGCAGATATCAGCTCTACTCTCCTAGAAATTTTTGGACCCGTCTAAAAGTGTGAATTTGGGAATATGAAATTAAAATAGGCCATGGCAAATTTTCGTGAGTTATTAAAAACCACTAAATCTGAAATCACTGAAGTTTCGACAGAGCAAGCAGAAAGTCTACTTGTAGATGATTGGACACTTCTTGACGTTCGGGAACCAGATGAATATGAACAAGGCGCCATACAAGGCTCAGTTCACATACCCCGCGGGAATCTTGAGACTTCAATAGAAGCCCGAGTACCCAATAAAGAAACAAAAATTGTGGTGATGTGTGCAGGAGGTGCGCGTTCTGCGTTTGCCGCAAAGACGCTCCAAGAAATGGACTACAAAGATATAGTTTCAATGGATGGTGGTTTTAATCAATGGAAGGATGAGAGCCGCAGATGGGAAATCCCAGCTGTCTTAGACCAAAGTAAGCGAAACAGGTATCAAAGGCATTTGCTGCTTCCTGAAGTCGGCGAAGTAGGACAGTTAAAACTTCTGAACTCTAAAGTCTTGTGTCTGGGAGCAGGAGGGCTTGGCTCACCTGCAGCACTATATCTTGCTGCCGCAGGAGTAGGAACTCTAGGTATTGTTGATATGGATGTCGTAGATGAATCTAACCTTCAGCGCCAAATACTCCATAACTATTCAAGGATAGGTCAGCAGAAAGTAGATTCTGCGAAGAAAACTATCAATGAACTAAACCCCGATGTAAATGTGATAACTCATGCAGTAAGGCTAGATGCATCAAACATTGAGGAAGTTATTTCACAGTATGAACTCGTAGTTGATGGAACCGATAATTTCCCAGTTCGCTATATGCTTAACGATGCTTCTGTCAAACTAGGTATAACAGTCATACACGGTTCAATCTTTCGATTTGAAGGACAGGTAACTGTCTTCGACCCACAAAATGGGCCTACATACCGTGATATGGTTCCCGAGCCCCCACCACCGGAATTAGCCCCAAGCTGCGCAGAAGCAGGAGTTTTGGGCGTCCTTCCTGGAATCATAGGCTGTCTTCAAGCATTAGAAGCAGTAAAACTTATCTTAGATTTAGGTGATTCACTGACTGGCCGTTTACTCACCTTTGATGCCACGGAGATGACTTTCCGAGAGTTTAAACTAAGAAAAGATCCAAATCTTGAAATAACTTGGGAGAATAAAGATCGCGTGCAGGTTGTGGAACTTAGCGACTCCTGCCGGCCCGCTCCACTCCGTCAGGTGTGATTATCTGTTGAGGTAGTAGATTGATCCGGCGTTGGTGTTGCCGTTTACGTTTTGGCCTGGTGCGCCGATGATGATGTCTTCGTCCATGGTGATGAT
>MDSV01171263.1_pt1 | contig 19762 bp, 15 predicted proteins | sample 810851 | NCBI WGS metagenome assembly MDSV01 (sample SAMN05326640, study PRJNA326480) | marine metagenome | isolation source: seawater | place: Atlantic Ocean: North East | collected 2012 | reverse complement strand
TCCTTTAAGTCTTTTTAATATTAATCAAAATGATGATTATGGTGTTCTTGAAATTGGAATGGATAAAAAAGGAGAGATTGATTATCTTTCTAAAATTATTCAACCAGATGTTAGTGTAATTACAAACGTTAATTATGCGCATGCTAAAAACTTTAAGAATTTAAAACAAATTGCATTAGCTAAATCAGAGATAATCAATAATACAAAAGAAAATGGTTGTATAATTTTAAATGCTGACGATAACTTTTTTTCTTTGCATAAAAAAATTGCAATAAAAAAAAATCTTAAAATTTTATCATTTGGTATTAAAAACAAAAGCTCAAATATAAAACTCTTAAGCATTAAAAAAAGCGGTAAAAAATTTAAAGCAATTATTAAAAGTGGTAATTTAAAGACATATTTTTTACTTTCAAATAATTTTCAAAATAATATTTTAAATATTTTAGCAACTCTTACCGTGATGAGTATTTATTTTGATATTTCCAAAATAGATAAAAATATTTTTGTTAATTTTAAAATACCTGAAGGAAGAGGAGATATTTCCAAAATTAAAGTTAATGGTAAAAACTTAAATTTAATTGATGAAAGCTACAATTCCAACCCATTATCTCTTAAATCAGCAATTCTTAATTATGATAAAATCAAATCAAGTAAATCAAAAAAATATTTATTGTTAGGTGATATGTTGGAGCTTGGAAAACATACTAAAAAACTTCATGAGTCAATGGGTAAAATAATTAATCAAACTAGAATAGATAAAGTATTTGTTAAGGGTAGTAAAATTTTATCAACTTTTAATTCTATTTTAATTTTAAAAAGAGGTAGAGTTTTAAACGATAATTCACAAATTATTAATTTGATTAAAAATGAATTAAATAATAATGATTATCTTATGGTTAAAGCCTCAAATGCGACAGGACTCAATAAGATAGTTAGTAATTTAAAAGGTTTTAAATAAATGCTTTATCAATTTCTACTAAATTTCGTTGATATATTCAGTTTTCTAAATGTTTTTAAATATATTACTTTCAGAACAGGATTATCTCTATTTACCTCGTTAATTATTGTTTTGTTTATTGGAGGGCCTTTTATAAATTTTTTTTCAAACAAAAAAATATTGAACCCTATACGAGATGATGGACCAGAAGATCATATAGTAAAAAAAATTGGAACTCCAACAATGGGTGGAGTGATTATTTTATTTGGATTATTAATCTCAGTTTTATGTTGGGCAGATTTATCAAATATAAGTGTTCTTTTTTGTATTTATATCGCAATTTCATTTGGATTGCTTGGCGCATTTGATGATTATAAAAAAATACAACGTAATAATTCTTCTGGTATTTCTTTTAGGTTTAAAATATTCTCTCAAATTTTTTTAACGATCTTGGGAGTTAGTTTTTTTATTTATTTTGTAGATTATCAGGAAATTAGTAATTTATATTTTCCTTTTTTTAAAAATTTAATAATAAATCTTGGATGGTTTTTTATTCCGTTTTCAATATTTGTAATTGTAGGATCATCTAACGCTGTAAATTTGACAGATGGACTTGATGGATTAGCTACAGTGCCTGTTATTTTGGTTGCAGGTTGTTTTGCGTTTATAAGTTATGTGACTGGAAATATTGTTTTTTCAGATTATTTACAAATTCCATATATTGAAGGTACAGGAGAAGTTTCAATTTTTTGTGGAGCTATAATAGGATCTTGTTTAGGTTTTTTATGGTTCAATGCACCACCTGCAAAAATTTTTATGGGGGACACTGGTTCTTTAGCACTGGGAGGTTCATTAGGTGCAGTAGGAATAATTACTAAGCATGAAATTGTTTTAGCAATAACAGGAGGATTATTTGTTCTCGAAGCTGTTTCAGTAATGGTTCAAGTAATTTCTTTTAAGTTAACAGGTAAGAGAATTTTTAAGATGGCACCAATACACCATCATTTTGAAAAAAAAGGATGGCCAGAGTCAACTGTTGTAATTAGATTTTGGATCATTTCAATTATTTTGGCAATGATAGGTCTAGCTACTCTTAAATTAAGATGATGATAAAAGATAAAAATATTTTTTTAGGAAAAAAAATATTAATTTATGGTCTTGGTAAAAGTGGCATTTCTTCATATAATTTTTTAAAAAATAAAGCTAAAGTATATTTGTTTGATGATTATATTAAAAAAAAAAATAATCTAAAATCAAAAAAAAAACTTAGTAGTCTCAAAAAAATATCCAAAATTAATTTTGATAAAATTATTATTAGTCCTGGAATTGATATTTTAAATTGTAAATTATCCCAAATTTTAAAGAAAAACTTTTCAAAAATTTATACTGATTTAGATATATTTTATTCATTTTACAGAAACAAGAGCATTACAATTACCGGAACTAATGGGAAGTCCACTACTGCTAAAATATTACATGAGGTTTTGTTAGATCAAAAAATTGATGCAAGATTAATTGGAAATATTGGAAATCCAGCCTTATCTGAGAAAAGAATAACCAATAGAACTATTTTTGTAATAGAGGCATCATCATATCAATTAGATTACAGCAAAATATTTACGTCTGATTATGCAGCAATCCTAAATATTAGCCCAGATCACATAGAAAGGCACAAAACTTTAAAAAAATATATTAATGCAAAATTTAAATTATTGTCATCTCAGTCTGACAACTCTATAGCATTTATAAAAAAAAATGATCAATTAATTATTAAAAAAATAAAAAAAAGTAATTTTAAACAAAAAATAATTAAGGTTGATACTTTAAAAAAAAATAAAATTTTAAGTAACATAAAAAATAAATATTTTTTATCTAGCGGAAATATAGAAAATTTATCTTTTGTTTTAAAAATTTCAGAAAAATTAAAATTAAATAATAAAATTTTAATTAAAACATTAAATAAATTTAAAGGATTAAAATATCGTCAACAAATTATCTTTGAAAATAAAAATTTAACCATAATTAATGACTCAAAATCGACTAGTTTCGCTTCATCTGAAAATTTGTTAAAAAATTTGAATAAAGTTTATTGGATTATAGGGGGCATTCCTAAAAAGAGTGATAAATTTAAATTATCTAAAACTGATTGTAAAAATTTTAAAGCTTATATTTTTGGCGTACATCAAAAACAATTTATAATAAATTTAAAAAATAAAATGTTTGTCAAAAGTATAAAAAATTTAAAAGATATATTAAAGGAAATATTCTTTGATATAAAAAAAAAAAATTTAAAAAAAAATATAATTTTATTTAGTCCGGCTGGCGCATCATTTGATAATTTTCGAAATTTTGAAGATAGGGGCTTATATTTTAATAAATTAATTAACAAATTTCTTAATGCAAAGCGATAGTTTTTTTTACAAATTTTATTATAATTGGTGGAAGAATATTGATAAATCTATTTTTTTATTAATAACTTTGTTGTTTACAATTGGGCTATTCTTTTCTTTAGTTTCAACTTCATTGATTGCTTCAGATAAATTAAACACAAATAGCTACTTTTTCTTTTTTAAACACTTAATTTTTATTTGTTTAGGAATATTTATAATTTTTATTTTTTCCTCTATTAATACAGATCAATTATTTAAATATTCAATTATTCTTTTTTTTATTTCTTTATTTTCTCTGTTTTTAGTTCCAATTATCGGCATTGAAGTGAAGGGATCAAAGAGGTGGATTGATTTATTTTTTTTACCAAGATTTCAACCTGTTGAAGTACTTAAACCATTTTTAATTGTAATGCTATCAACAATTCTTTGTAGCAGTAGAAGTTCTAATATTTATTTAAAATATTTACTATCAATTATTTTAATATCAATAATCTCTTTACTTTTAATTATTCAACCCGATATTGGTCAAACACTTCTTGTGATTTTCTCGTGGATTGTTTTAATTTTTACATCAGGTATTAATATTTTTTTTCTATTTGCTTTTACTATTTTTGTACTGATTTTGTTGAGTTATTTAATTATCTATTTGCCAAAGTTTGATTATATTCAGGGAAGAATTTTTTCTTTTTTTAATAGAGATATTGGAAATCATAATTTTCAATCTGATAAGGCAATAGACTCAATCACAAGTGGTGGTTTTTTTGGAAAAGGTATTGGTGAAGGAACATTAAAAAACAGAGTACCAGAAGCTCATACAGATTATATTATCTCTGTAATTTCTGAGGAGTTTGGCGTTTTAGCCATAATCTTAATATTATTATTGTTTTTAATATTTATCTACATGGTTTTTAAAAAAATTAATTATGAAAATAACGAAAAAATAAAATTGATTTTAATAGGATGTGTGAGCTTAATTTTAATGCAAGCGACTATACATGTGGGCGTTAATATTAGATTATTTCCAACAACAGGAATGACTTTACCATTTTTAAGCTACGGTGGATCTTCAATTTTAAGTATATCAATATTATCAGGAATAATTTTGAATTTAACAAAAAGAAAAATAAATTATTAAAATGAAAGAAAAAATCTTAATTTCTACAGGAGGATCTGGAGGACATGTAATACCAGCAACGACAATTTATGAACATTTAAAAAATGAATTTGAGGTTGTAATTTCTAGTGATACAAGAGGTTTAAAATATTTAGACAAAAATAATTATCAAATTTTTAAAGTAAATACTCCTAAATTAAATAAATCAATTTTATTACCTATTGCAATTTTAAAAGTCTTTTTCTTAACCTTAAAATCATTATTTATATTAAAAAAAGAAAAAATAAAAATTTTAATTTCAACAGGTGGGTATATGTCTTTACCATTATGTTTTGCTGCAAAAATACTAAACATAAAAATTTTTCTTTTTGAACCTAATATGATTATCGGAAGAGCAAATAAGTTCTATTTAAATTTTTGTGAAAAAATAATATGTTATTCAAAAAATATTATTGGTTTTCCAAATAAATTTCAAGATAAGTTAGTAATTTCAGATCCACTTATAAAAAAAAAATATTATAAAAAAAACTCTAAAGAAAAAATTAATAAAATATTTACTATAATGATAATTGGTGGAAGTCAGGGAGCTCAAATATTTGATGAAATTATACATCATTCGATTTTAAATATTTCCAAAACTAACCAATTAAAAATAATTCATCAAACCAATCAAAAAAATATTGATTTTTTAAAAAGTTTTTATTCAGAAAATAATATTGAAAATATCGTTTTTAATTTTAATAAAAATTTAGATATGTTTTTAAATCAAACTGATCTATGCATTACAAGAGCAGGAGCATCAAGCTTAGCTGAAATTGTATTTTTAAATATTCCATTTATCGCCATTCCTCTACCTACTTCAAAAGATAATCACCAGCTCGAAAATGCAAACTATTATAAAAATAAAGACTGCTGCTGGGTTATTGATCAAATTGATTTTAACAATCAAAATTTCGAGGATTTGTTGCTAGATATATTAAAAAATGAAGATATTTTTTTAAAAAAAAAAAATAATCTAAAAAATTTAAATTATCAAAATACCTGGAATAATGTTAATCAAAATTTATTAGAGATTATATATGAAAATTAAATTAGCTAAATCTGAAATAATTCATTTTGTAGGTATTGGCGGTATAGGGATGAGTGGTTTGTCATTAATAATGAAAGGGAAAGGTTTTAAAGTTCAGGGTAGTGATATTTCTAGTAATAAAAATATTGAAAGACTAAAAAAAGAAAAAATAAACATTTCAATCGGACATAAAAAAAAAAATATCAATAAAGCGACCATTGTAGTTATTTCTTCTGCAATTAAAAAAAATAATCCAGAATTAATTGAAGCTAAAAAAAAACAATTACCAGTTTATAAGAGAGGAGAAATGTTAGCACATATAGTTTCTTTAACAAAAAATATCGTTGTGGTAGGCTCACATGGCAAGACAACTTCAACTTCTCTAATAGCTTCAATTTTTCAAGAAACTAAAATAGATCCTACTATAATTAATGGTGGTGTGATTAATTCAATTAATAATTCTGCAAAACTTGGTAAAAGTGATTGGTCTATATTAGAGGCCGATGAGTCTGATGGAAGTTTTATATATATTCCTCCAACTTATTCAATAATTACTAATATTGATAGAGAGCATATGGACTATTATAGTTCAATGAAAGAACTTAATAAATATTTTATTGAGTTTATAAATAAAGTTCCATCTTTTGGAAAATCATTTATTTGTATAGATGATAAAAATAATAAAAATTTAATTAATAAATTAAATAATAAAAATTTTTATACATACGGAACTGACTCAAAATCAAATTTTTGTATAAAAAATATAAAACAATTTAGACACTATTCGGAATTTGATTTAAAAATTATTTTACCAAATAAAGATAATAAATTAATAAAAAAAATCAAAATTCCATTATTAGGTATTCACAATATTAGAAATTCTGTAGCAGCAGCAGCGCTGGCATTAACTGTTGGATTAACAGTTTCAAGTATTAAAAAAGGATTAAAAAATTTTAAAGGTGTAGAAAGAAGATTTAATAAAATTTTTACTTTTAACAAAGTAGACTTTTTTGATGACTACGCACATCATCCAACTGAAATTAAAGTTGTGTTAGATGGAGTTAATAATGTTTATAAAGGTTATGAAAAAGTATGTATTTTTCAACCACATAGGATTTCAAGACTAAGAGATTTAAAAAAAGAATTTACTTATGCATTTAAATATGCAGATAAAGTAATTTTATTTCCAATTTATACTGCTGGTGAAAAAATAAAGTTAGGTTTTAGTTATTTAAATTTTGCAAAAGAAATAGTGAAAAACTCAAAAGTTAAATTATTTTTAATGGATGATAAATTTCAATTGGCAAAATATATTAAGAATAATATTTATGGAAAAAAAATAGTTATTGGGATGGGTGCAGGATCTATTTCAATGTGGATGAGAGAGCTACCTAAATTATTATGACAAATATTAATTTAGAAGAATTGTCTTTAGAATTTAATAATAATGTAAAATTTGACTATAATTTAAAAAAAAAAAATTGGTTTAATATAGGTGGTAAAACTAAAATTTATTATAAGGCAGATAATCTAAAAGAATTGATAAATTTTTTAAAAAAAATTAAAAATAAAGAAAAAATATTTATTCTTGGAGCTGGCTCAAATACTTTGATTACTGACAAAAGATATAATGGCGCTGTAATTAAGCTTTCAAATAATTTTAATAATATATCACTTTTATCCAATGATATCATAATCGCTGGAAGTGCCGTTAATGATAAAGCACTATCAGAATTTGCAATGGATAATAGTTTAGGAGGTTTTGAGTTTTTATCTTGTATTCCTGGTACAGTCGGAGGTGGAATTAAAATGAACGCAGGGTGCTTTGGAAGAGAATTTAAAGATATTATAATTTCAATCCAAGCGATCACAAAATCTGGGCAAGTCATTACAATACCAGCAAAAGATATTAATTTTGCATATAGAGACAGCCGACTGTCTGATGATTTAATTTTTTTAAGCGCATCTTTTAAAGGTTTTAAAAAAAACTCAGATTTAATTAGGAAGGAAACTAAAGAATTAAAAGATAGAAAAGAAAAAGCACAACCATCCAAAATTAAAACTAGCGGAAGTACTTTTAAAAATCCGTTAAATCGGTCTGAAAAAAAAGTTTGGCAACTTATAAAAGAATCTGTATCTCTTAATAAAACTTTTGGTGATGCATGTATTTCAGAAAAACATTGTAATTTTTTTGTTAATAAGGGAAATGCTAAATTTGAAGATATGAAAAAATTAATAAATTTTGTATCAGAAAGCGTTTTTAAAAAAACTGGCGTTAAATTAGAAACAGAGATTAAAATTTTAGAATAAATTGAAAAAAAAAATCCTTATACTCTCTGGCGGAATTTCAAAAGAAAGATTAATTAGTCTTGATACAGGCCTTCAGGTAGCCACTGAATTAAAAAAAAATAAATATTTAGTTAAAATCTGTGAACCTGACAATAATTTATCAAAAAATATTAATCAATTTAAACCCGATGTAATTTTTAATGCATTGCATGGTCAATTTGGAGAAGACGGGTATATTCAAACTATTCTTGAACAGTACAAAATTCCATACACTCATTCTGGAGTAATAGCATCATCTATTGCAATGGATAAAGAAATTTCTAAAAAACTGTTTATAAAAAATAAAATAAACACTCCAAAATATATTAAATACTCTTTTAAAGAAAAAAATTCAGATTTAATAAAAAGAATAAATAACAAATTAAGGTTCCCTGTTGTAGTTAAACCATTAAATGAAGGCTCAAGTGTTAATGTTTATATTTGTACCAAAAAAAATGTAATAAAAATTTTAAGTTCATTAGAATATTATAAAGATTTGATCATTGAAGAATTTATTGCAGGAAGAGAAATCCAAGTTGCAATTATGGGAAATAAAAAATTAGGAGCAATAGAACTAAAACCAAAAAGAAAATTTTATGATTATCAGGCAAAATACAGTTCAAGTGCTAAAACTGAGCACATAATTCCAGTTGATTTAAATAAAAGCAAATTAAATCAAGTAATGAATATGGCACTGAAGGCACATAAAATAATAAAATGTAGAGGTGTATCTCGTTCTGATTTTAAATTTTATAAAAATAAATTTTATTTATTAGAATTAAATACGCAACCAGGTATGACCAAACTTTCATTAGTTCCAGAAATTGCAAATTTTTATGGAATTAAGTTTATCAAATTAATAGAATGGATTATTGAGGATGCTTCTACAAAGAGATAAAAAAAATAAAACTATTTATATTTATTTTTTACTCTTTATTTTGATTACTTCAATAAATAATAAAAATTTAGAATTAAAAAAAATTTTTAATAATAAATTAATTTTTGAAGTTAAAGGAATGTCTAATAATGATAACAGTAAATTAAAAAATAATTTAGAAAATATAAATAATGAAAATATTTTTAAATTAAATAAAAATAAAATTTTAGATGAAATTAATAGTAATAATTTAGTATCAAATTATTTAGTAAAAAAAAAATATCCTGATAAAATTGTAATAACTATAAATAAAGCAGCTTTTATTGGAAAAGTTTTTAGAAATAATAAATTATTTATTATTGGTTCTAATGGTAAATTTATTGATATAAAAAAAAATTATAATCCAGAGTTGCCATATTTCTATGGAAATTTTAATAAAAATGAATTTTTAAGATTGTTAAATATTTTAAAACTAGTTGAATTAAAAATTGATAATATAAAATCTTTTTATTATTTTCCATCAGGAAGATGGGATATAAAATTTAATAATGGTTTATTATTTAAATTGCCAATAGGTAAAACGAAAGACGCATTAATAAGAGCATTAGCATTAAAAGAAAATAAAAATTTTATTAATTCAAAAGTAATTGATTTAAGAATTAATAATAAAATAATATCAAATGACTAAAAAAAATTTTGAGACAATTGTAGAATATGGTTCATACGCAATAAGAGCAGGTTCTTATAATAATTTAACTAAAAAAATAGAAAATGATATTGAATTTTTAATAGATAATCAAAAATTTGACAAACAATCCCATAAAAATGAGATAATAGAAAAATTGGTATTAAATATTGAGAAAAAAAATAATGAATATTTAGACGAAATTTTTTTAATGACAGATGAGTTAAATATTTTGCCAGTTTATATTACAAACTTTGAAAAAAATGACGATCAACTTTTACCTAATGATATATTCAAAAATATAATAGAACAAACCAAATATCAAATTAATGTAAATTATTCACATCACGAAATTGTTCATACTCTAATAAAAAATTATATTTTAGATGATAAAAAATTTAATGAGTTACCTAAAAACTTGAACTTTAAAAAATTTGGTATTGAGTTTCTATTTATTCTTTACCCAAAAATATTTATAGAAAATATAAAAGAAGCTTTTGGTAAACAAAATGTAATTATTAAAAAATTTATATTCTCAAGTTATGCAAAAAGTTTATTTTATCTGGAAGAAATAGACGATAAAAAAGCAATATTTGTTGACATTGGTTATGAAAAAACTTGTGCTTTTCTTTTTACTGATAGAAAATTAGATAGTTTCAAAATTCTTCCAATAGGCGGAAATCATATTACAAAAGACATATGTAAAATACTAAATATTGATCATACAAGTGCAGAAAAAATTAAATTAAATTTTGATGGTATAGATATTGAGTCATATAAAAAGTTAGATGAAATTGAATTGATAAAAAAAATTATTTTTTCAAGGATAGAGGAACTATTAGAAATTAGTACTTTATTTTCTCAAGTAAGTAAGAATTTGGATAATATAAAACTATTTTTTTTTGGAAATGGGTCTAAAATTCTAGATAGTAAATTTAATTCAAATATCACTTTTAACCACAATATTAATTTATTAGAAGAGAATCACATTGAGACCTTTTTATCAGGTCAAAATATTTTAAAAGATGAAAAAAATAATGAAATAGGAAAGATTTATCAAACAAAATCAAAACAAGGTTTTTTTGAGAAATTTTTCCATTTATTTAACTAATTATTTGTATTTTGTTGTAATATTAGTTGTTTTTTTGAAAGTTAATAAGTTTGATAGTTTGATCTCATGTTAAATCAAAAAACTGTCAAAAATAACGTATTAATTAAGGGAATTGGTTTACACTGTGGCAAGGAAGTTTCAATTAATATTTTGCCAGCTAGTCCTAATACTGGAATTATATTCAAAAGAGTAGATTATAAGGATAATAATTTAATTATACCAAGTGTTTTTAACGTTACAAATGCAAATTTGTGTACAACAATCTCAAATGAGTCAGGTGTAAAGGTTTCTACAATAGAACATTTGATGGCTGCATTGTTTGGTCTTGGAATAGACAACGCTGTAATAGAAATTGACAATGAAGAAGTACCTATTTTGGATGGTTCTTCAAAAATTTTTATTGAAAAAATAAACGAAGTAGGCGTTAAAGAAAGTAATATTCCTATAAAAATTATTTCTATTAATGAAAAAGTTACTCATAGAGATGGAGATAAATTTATTTCAATTAAACCCAGTAAAACTAACTTACTAATTGATTTTGAAATAAAATATAAAAATAGTTTAATAGGAACACAAAGGAATTTGATTGATGTTTACAACTCAGATTTGTCCGAAATATTTGACTCAAGAACATTTTGTTTGTTTGAAGATGTAGAAAAATTAAAAAATATGGGTTTTGCTCTTGGTGGTTCACTAGATAACGCGATTGTTGTAGGAGATACTGAAATAATCAACAAAGAAGGTTTGAGAAATGAAAAAGAATTTGTTAACCATAAAATTTTAGACTGTATTGGAGATTTATATCTATCTGGTTATAAAGTAATAGGAAAGATTGAATGTTCTCAAGGAGGACATAAACTAACAAATGAATTATTAAGAAAAGTATATCATAACAAAAAAAATTTTTCATTACATGAAATTAAAGAAAAAACGCTCTCAAATACTTTAATAAATAAAACATCTCTTAGATCGATCGCATAAAACTTTCGAATATTATTATTTTCTGTTAAATAAATAACCATATGAAAAAGTTTTTTTTATTTTTTGTTATAATTATGCTTTTAAATAATTGTGCTAAGGACAATGAAATTGTGACATCGACTATTTCGGAAGATGAAATTCAAGCACAAATGATCAAATCTTATGAAGAGGGAATGAATTCTTTTAAAGATAAGTTTTATATTGAAGCAGCAAAAAAATTTAATGAAGCCGAACTACTTTTTCCTCAATCTGAATGGGCACCAAAAGCATCATTAATGGCAGCATATTCTTATTATTTAGATGATTATAATAATGATGCAATATTAGAGTTAAATATTTTTTTTAAAAAATACCCAGGACATCGAAATACACCTTATGCAAATTACTTATTAGCTATGTCACATTATAATAAAATTATTGATGAAAAAAAAGATTTAGAACCATTGATGGAGTCTAAAAAACAGTTTGAATATGTAGTTAATAACTTTCCAGATACAGATTTTTCATTAGATTCAAAATTTAAATTAGATTTAATTAACGAAATGATTGCATCAAAAGAAATGTATATAGCAAGGCATTATATGAATAAAAAAAAATGGATACCTGCAATTAATAGATTAAAATTTATAGTTAAAGAACACGATAATACTATTTTTGTTGAAGAAGCATTACACAGATTAGTGGAAATTTATTATAAAATTGGCCTTGAAGCAGAGTCTAAAAAATACGCAATACTTCTAGGACATAATTATCCAGATAGTAAATGGTATAAGAGTACTTATAAAATTTATAATAAAGATTATAAGACTGTAAGAAATAGTAAAAAAGATAAAAAATCTACATTAGAAAAATTCAAATCTCTTATAGATTGAGATGAAAAGTAAAAAAATAAAAATTCAATACAAAAAAAAAATAAAATTAATTAACGACTATAATAAATTTTATTTTGAGAAAAGTGAACCTAAGGTTTCTGACAAGACATATGATGAATTAAAAAAAGAGGTTTTAAAATTAGAATCTAAATATCAATATTTAAATTCTAAAAATTCACCTTCCAAAATTGTAGGTCATAAACCATCTAGATATTTCAAAAAATCATCACACAAGGTACAGATGTTATCTTTAGCAAATGCTTTTACAGAAGAGGATTTAATAAATTTTGAAAAAAAAATTACAAATTTTCTATCAAAAACAAATGATTTTAAAGTTTCATACAGTGCTGAACCTAAAATTGATGGTATATCTGCATCATTAACTTACAAAAATGGAAACTTTATAAAAGGTTTGTCTAGAGGAGACGGTAAAGAAGGCGAGGATATAACTGAAAATTTAGCTACAATTGAAAATATCCCAAAAAAAATTTTGTTAAAAGATTTTCCAGTAGAAATTGATATTAGAGGAGAAGTATTTATACAAAATAGTGATTTTGAAAATCTGAAAGATAAATTTGCAAATCCAAGAAATGCAGCTTCAGGGTCTTTGAGACAAAAAAAAGCTGAAGATACAAAGAAAATTCCACTGAAATTTATTGCATATACATTTGGTTTTGAAAGAGGTTTAAAAGTTGATAATCAATTTGACTATTTAAAAAAATTAAGTGAATGGGGCTTTACAACAAATCCATTAAATAAATTAATTAGTGGAATAAAAAATCTAATTAAAAATTACAATGAAATAGAAAAAAAAAGAGCTGATCTTAACTTTGATATTGATGGAATTGTTTACAAGATAAATGATTTTGCTCTTCAAAAAAGATTAGGAAATGTTGCTAACGCACCAAGATGGGCAATTGCACATAAATTTTCCTCAAACAAGGCGATATCAATACTTAAAGATATTGAAATTCAAATTGGCAGAACTGGAGCTTTGACTCCGGTTGCAAAGATAAAACCAATTAACATAGGTGGAGTAATGGTGTCCAACGCTACCTTACATAATGAGGATGAAATAAATAGAAAAGATATAAGAATTGGAGACACAGTAACAGTCGAAAGAGCAGGCGATGTGATACCTCATATAATTTCTGTTGATTTAAATAAGAGACCTAAGAAAAGTTCAAAATTTATATTTCCAGATATATGTCCTTCGTGTGGCTCAAAAACAATTAAAGATGTCAACTTTATAACGAATAAAAAGGATGCTGTTAGAAGATGTTCAAGTGAAGATTATTTCTGCAAAAAAATTTCTATTGAAAAATTAAAACATTTTGTATCAAAAGATGCTTTTAATATAGATGGATTTGGAAAAAAAATTGTTGAAAATTTTTGGAATTTAAAATTAATTAAATTTCCTCAAGATATCTTTAAATTAGATTTCAATAAAATTGAAAAATTAGATGGATGGGGAAAACTCTCAGTAGAAAATCTTAAATATTCAGTTGATGAAAGAAAACAAATATCTCTAGAAAGATTTATCTATTCACTAGGAATAAGACATATTGGATTAGAAAATGCAAAAATATTATCTAAATATTTCATCTCTTTTTTAAAATTTAAAAATTTATCAATTAATTATAATTATGAGGAGTTATTAAATATAGATGGAATTGGAGAAACCCAAGTAAATTCTATAAAAAATTTTTTTTCAAATAAGATAAATTTGAATATTTTAAATGAGTTAGAGAAAATTTTAATTATTAAAAATGCTATAGTTGAAAAACAAAACGGATTATTAAAAAATCAAACTTTTTTAGTAACAGGTAAATTAATTGGAATAAGTAGAGCAGAAATTAAATCTTTAATTGAAGAGAATTCAGGAACAACTGTTAGCAGTGTATCAAAAAAATTAAATTATTTAATTATTGGGGAAAAACCCACTAAAAGAAAAGTAGAAGGTGCTGAGGAACTTAAAGTTAAAATTTTAAATCAAGACCAATTTTTAAAGATGCTAAATAAAACTAGCTAGCCATCTCTTTTCTTTTAAATTAAGAAACTTTGATATTTTTGAATAAACATCTAAATGATATTTAAATAAGTATTTTTTTTCGAAGGATGTTAGAAGCTTAAAATTGATTAAATCTTTTTCGATTGGAACCATAGTTAAATTTTCAAAAAATATATTATTTTTTGATTTTTTAACATAGACTAAGTTTTCAATTCTAATACCAAATTTATTTTTTTTATAGTATCCTGGTTCATTACTTAAAATCATACCTTCTTTTATTTTAACTTTATTTATTTTTGATATCGATTGTGGCCCCTCGTGAACATTTAAGAAAAAACCTACTCCATGACCAGTACCATGAGCATAATCTAAGTTACTCTTTTTTAAAAATTTTCTTGCTCTAGTATCAATCTTTTTACCAGTATTTTCCTTTTTTAAATTTGTATTAGCTACAGCTATATGCCCTTTTAAGACTTTTGTAAAAATATCACTAATATATGATTTTGGTTTAGAAAAACAAATTGTTCTAGTTACGTCTGTTGTGCCATATTTATATTGACCACCAGAGTCACATAAAAAAATATCTTTTTTTTGTATTTTTTTACAGTTTTCTTTTTTTGCTCGATAATGAACTATAGCCCCATTTTTTCCTGATCCCGCAATTGTATCAAAACTTGGGTATAGATAATTTTTGTTTAGTTTTCTAAAGCTTTCCAGTTTATTTTGTGCTTGTACTTCATTGATTGTTTTTTTATTAACATTTTTAATCCAATAAAGAAATTTAGTTAAAGCAGCACCATCCAAAATATGTGCATTAATCATATGTTTAGTTTCAATTTTATTTTTTATTGCTTTGAGCATATATATTGGATCTTCTTTTTTAATAATTTTAAATTTAGATCTAAGAATGTCTTCAAAATAAATTGAGCATGATTTATCATCTATTATAAAATTATTACCTTTCATTTGAAGAATTTTTTTTGGAAAATCATTAATATCTAAAAATTGGTTAGGTTTAATTGTATTATCTTTAATAAGTCTCTTAACTTTTTTAAATTTGCTTATTAAAAAAATTTTTTTTGTTTTACTAATAATCAATCTAGAATTTGGAACAGGACTATTTGGACCATCTCTACCTCTTATATTTAAAACCCAAGCTACATTTTCAGGAGCTGTTATGAGTAGGTAATCTGACTTATTTTTTTTTAAATAGTTAGTAATTTTAGTAATCTTTGAATTGAGAGTTTCTCCTACTATACTTTTATTTAGTGAAAAAAAAGAAAAATTATCATTAATTTTTTGATTTTTAATTTCATCGACCAGATTATTTTTAATAAATTTCACTTTATTATTTTTTAAAAAAAATTTATTTATTTGACTATATGTGAATAGCTTAGGATCAATACCTAGAGTTAAATTTTTAAATAAATCACAATTAAATATTTTTTCATAGCTAAAGATCTTAAAATCTTTTCCAGATTCTATTTGACTCTGAATCGTGTACCTCCCATCTGTAAATAAATAATTTTTATTTTTTAAAATTACTGCAAGTCCTGCGGAACCACTAAAATTAGATATAATTTTTAATCTGTTAATTTTTGAATATTCGGTAAAATAATCATCATTTTTAGGAACAACATATCCATCAATATTAAATTTTTTAAATTTTTTCCTTAAAATTTTAATTTTTCTATTCATTTAATTCTTTTTTGGTATCTTATCCAACCTGGACTTCTTGATCCCTCTTCAATTTCAAAATCTTGATTGAATTCAAAATCATCACTTTCATTAACCTCTTCTTCAAAAAAAGAATTTTTTTCTAGATATTTTTCTGGAAGTTCTTCTATAAATCTTGATGACATACTATCTATCCAGTCTCCTTGATAAAATCTATTCATAGAAAATGATATAATTGCTTTTTTTTTTGCTCTGGTTATACCAACATAGGCTAAACGCCTTTCTTCTTCCAACCCATTTTGGCCTTTTTCCTCAATTGATTTTTGATGTGGAAATAATCCCTCTTCCCATCCTGGTAAAAAAACTACATCAAATTCAAGTCCTTTTGCAGCATGCATGGTCATCATATTTACCTTTTCACCATCCCATTCTTGATCAATGGAGGTTGCAAGTGAAACATGTTCCAAAAAACTCTCTAGATTATCAAATTCTTTCATCGCACTTAGTAATTCTTTAATATTTTCTAATCTATTTTCATTATCAACATCTTTTTTATTTTTTAACATTGCTGAGTAACCAGATTCATCTAAAACAACTTGTAATAATTTAATATGACTAATCTTTTTAAATCTTAAATCATTTCTCCACTTGTTTAACGAATTAAGAAACAAATTAAGTCCAATTTTTGTTTTTGGTTTAATTAAATTTAGTTCAATCATTTTAATTGATGCTATCTCTAAATTCAAATTTTTTTCTTTTGCAAACTGATGTATTGCTTTTATAGTAGTATCACCTATAGATCTTTTAGGATTATTAACAATTCTTTCAAAAGCTAAATCATCTTTTTCTTGATGAATTATTCTTAGATAGGCAACGCAATCTTTAATTTCTGCTCTCTCATAAAATTTAGTACCACCCAAAATTCTATATGGCATACCAATTTTTAAAAATCTCTCTTCAAACTCTCTCGTTTGGAATATTGCTCTTACTAAAATTGCAACATTGTTATAAGAATATTTTTTTTTAATTTTTTTTTCAATCTCATCAGAAACCCCAATTGCCTCATCTTTACCGTTTTTAAAACAATTTAGTCCTACTAAATCTCCTGTCTCCATATTAGTAGTCAAAGTTTTCCCAACTCTTTTTTGATTATTTGCTATTAAATTAGAAGCCACGGATAAAATATTTTGAGACGATCTATAATTTTCTTCTAACCTAATTACTTTTGTATTTTCATAAACTTGATCAAATTCTAAAAAGTTTTTTATCTCAGCTCCTCTCCAACTATAAATAGACTGGTCATCATCACCTACACAACATAAGTTTTTATTTTTTTCAGATAATAATTTAAGCCACTTACTTTGAATAAAATTTGTATCTTGGTATTCATCTACTAGAATATATTTAAAATTATTTGAATAGATTTGTCTTATATCTTGGTGATTTTCTAAAATTTTTACTACGTGCAAAATTAAATCTCCAAAATCACATGAATTTAAATCAATTAACTTTTGTTGATAAATTTTATAAAGAGGTAAAATAGTTTTTTCGTAAATATCTTTTTTATTTATTACAACTTCGCTAGGATAATACCCTTTATTTTTCCACCTATCTATTACAGCTAGAATAAATCTTGGTGACAATTGTTTAATATCAATATTTTCTGCTTTACAAATATTTTTAATTAGTCTTATTTGGTCATCTGTATCTGTAATTGTAAAGTTGGAATTAAGATTGACTGCTGATGCATGCTTTCTTAATAACTTTGCACAAATCGAATGAAATGTACCTAACCATGATAACCCTATAGCAGAAGATCCTAAAATTTTACTCACTCTATTTTGCATTTCTTTTGCAGCTTTATTTGTAAAAGTTACTGATAAGATTTGATTGGGAAATGCTTTTTTTTCCTTAATTATATGAGCAATTCTGGATGTTAAGACTTTTGTTTTTCCAGAACCTGCGCCTGCAACAATTAATAAAGGACCCTCAAGGTGTAATACAGCCTGTTTTTGTGCTTTATTTAAATTTTTTAAATAATCGTTGTTTATCATTTTATATAATTCTTTATAAGTTTCTTAAATTTATATGAGCAAACATAACTATTTTGTTATATTTTTAAAAAAGATAAATCTATCAATTAATAATTTATTAAAAAAATACTTAAATAGACTAAAATTCCAAAATTTACTAATTATTTCAAGAAGTAATAAAGTTTTTTTAACTTTTGTCGCATTAACTATTTTATTTTTATCTTATTTATCAATACCTCATACTTATGATAAAGGAGAGATAAGTAAAGAACTAGAGAATCAACTAAAAGATAAATTTAATTTAAATTTTGTTTTTAAAGAAGATTTTCAATACAAATTTTTTCCTAGACCACATTTTATAATAACAGACTCATTTATTATAGAAAAACAAAAAGAAATTTCACAAATTAAGGAATTAAGTATTTATGTATCTTTAGATAATCTTTTTTCAAAAAAAAATATGATTATAAAAGATGTAATCATAGAAAATGCAAATTTTAATCTAAATAATCAAAATTACAATTTTTTTATAAATTTATTAGATGCAAATCTTTTAGAAAATAATATTAAAATCAAAAATAGTAATGTTTTTTTTAGGAATAACGATGAAGAAGTTTTGTTTATTAATAAAATAAAAAAAATAAATCTTTACTACGATATCCACGAATTAAGAAATAATTTTTATTCAGATAATGAAATATTTAATATTTCGTATTCTTTAAATACGCATAAGGTCAAAGATAAAAAAAAATTATATTCTAAAATTAACTTTAATCTTTTAAAACTTCAAATTCAAAATCAAATAGATTATTCAAAAACTAATCATAAAGGATTGGTAAATTTTATTTATGACAAAGACAAAAGTGAAGCAAATTACCAGTGGGATAAAAATTCATTTAGCTTCAATTGGTTTGATAAACTGAGTAAGTCTAATTTTAATTATAAAGGCCATGTAAACTTTAATCCGTTCTATTCTAATCTTGAAGGTGATACTAATAAAATAAATTTAGTTCATTTATTTAAATTTAACTCATTAACTATGCAAATATTTAAGAGTGAAATATTAAACAATAAAAATTTAAATATTGATTTAAGTATAAAATCAAAAAAAATAGATAATTATGAAAACTTTATAAATATTTTAATGAATTTAAATATAAAAAAAGGGCTAATTGATTTTGATAAAACAAAATTTAGCTGGAAAAAAAATATAGATTTTGAAATATCGGACAGTTTAATTTACGTTAATGAAAATCAATTAATGTTAGATTGTAAAATTACCGCTAAGATTATAAAATATAATGAAATTTATAAATTTTTACAAACACCAAAAAATTTAAGGCCAGAATTAAATAAAATTGAATTTAATTTCAGTTACAATTTTGATCAACAAGAAGTTAATTTTGATGAAATAAAGATTAATGATAAATACAACAAAAAAGTAAATGATATTTTAAATCAGATGTCTTTGAAAAAAGACAAACTACAAAATAAGATTTATTTTAAAAATATAATGAAAAAAACTATTATGGCTTACGCTGGATAAATCATTTTTCTAGGATCTACAATTCTTTCAAAATCTTTTTTACTAATTAAGTTAGTTTTTAAAGCTTCCTCTTTCAAAGTAGTTCCTTTTTTTAAAGCTGATTTAGCAATCTTAGCAGCATTGTCGTAGCC
>MDSV01226313.1_pt1 | contig 19770 bp, 20 predicted proteins | sample 810851 | NCBI WGS metagenome assembly MDSV01 (sample SAMN05326640, study PRJNA326480) | marine metagenome | isolation source: seawater | place: Atlantic Ocean: North East | collected 2012 | reverse complement strand
TAAAAATGGCGCACCCGATAGGATTCGAACCTATGACCTTTGCCTCCGGAGGGCAACGCTCTATCCAGCTGAGCTACGGGTGCGTTGGGGATGTTTGAAAACCAGTAGTGATTAATCTGACTTCGCAAACGGGGCGTAATAATACTGACGCCACGGCCTTGCATCAACTGGTTTATGCAAAACATTTCTGAATTGATGGTTTTGTCTGCATTAAAAATCCTTACTTTTTATAGGTAATTGGTAGCAAACAGTTGTTCAGGCATGAATTACCGTTATAATCTGGCACGTTATACTTTACTTAAAGTTCATGATTGCCTGGAGACAGATGTGAAATTGAAAACCTGGTTTACCGTTGCAGCTACAGCACTAACTGTGTTTGCTGCGCAAGCACAAGAAATGAGTGACGACGAAATTGCCGATCGTATTAAGCCGATTGGTCAGGTACACGTTGCAGGCGCACAAGCCGCTGGTAATACCGCAGCAGCCGGCGGTGCAAAGTCAGGCGAAGACGTTTACAACTCTGCCTGTGTTGCCTGTCACGCAGCGGGCGTTCTTGGCGCACCTAAATTGCACGTAGCAGCCGACTGGCAGCCCCGTTTAGACGAACGTGGTCTAGACGGCGTATGGCAAAATGCCCTTAACGGTATTAACGCAATGCCTCCTCGTGGTACATGTAGCAGCTGTTCAGACGATGAAATTAAAGCCGCTATTGAATATATGATCGAAGGCATTTAACTCTACACTTTACACAACAAATTGTTGGAAAAAGTAGCGTTTTTCTGATGGATCGGGTAGTTTAATGCAACTTAGAATTACCTATTCTTATTCTAGCCGGCTTCAAAATGTCATCAGATTTAACGCAATATGAGTTGACGGAAGAAGAGCTGCGGGAATTAATACCGCAGCTTCAACAACTCACCGATAAATATAAGCGCGCTGAACGTGTTCAGAAGGCGCTTTTCGACATTTCTGAATTAGCCAGTTCGGTTAGCCATCTCAATCGTCTTTATTCTGCCATTCACGAAATCATTGCTGATTTTATGAATGCCGATAACTTCTTTGTTGCCTTTTACGAGCAAGATAACAACCTCATTGATTTTGCCTATTTTGTTGACGAGTTTGATGAACAAACCGTTAGGCAACTGCCCGCTGAAGATATGATGGACGGCATGACAGGTTTTATTCTGCGTACCGGCCAACACCTGTTTTATAAGCGTGAAGAAGAAGAGCGACTTGCCAAAGAGCACGGCATTAAATTAGTGGGCTCGCAGCCGTTTGAATTATTGGGTGTGCCGTTAAAGCGAGGCAGCCAGGTTATTGGCGCCATGGTGGTACAAACCTACGATGAAGGCATTCACTATAGCCAAGAAGATTTAGAAGTACTGCTGTTTGTCTCGCAGCATATTGTCACTACGGTAGATAGAGTTAAAAACCGCGAGCTTACCGAACGTACTATTCGCGACCGTACCCGCCAGTTACGTAAAATAAATGACGATTTACAAGAAGAAATACTCGAGCGCCAAAAGGTAGAAGCATTACAGCAAGCCCTGTTTGAAATATCGGAGCTGGCAGCGAACCTTGATGGCGACATGTCGGTGTTTTATACCAGCTTGCACGATATTTTAGCCCGCTTAATAAGCGCTCCTAACTGCTACATTTCTACACTAAGTGAAGATAAGCAGCGCCTTGAATTCCCGTATTTCAGTGATAAAGAAAATGAAAGCATAGAGTCGCGCCCCATTGGCCTTGGCTTAACGGAATTTGTATTGCGTACTGGGCAAGCTGAACTGATTAACCCGCCTCGGGTACTAGAGCTAGCAGAGGCCGGAGAGATTGACGTAAGCGTGGCGCAAACCATGCTGAATAGCGCGAACTCGTGGTTGGGCTCGCCGTTAATTGTTGATGGAGAAATATCAGGCATTATTGCGGTGCAAACCTACGGTAAACACGCTAAGTATACCGCCAGAGATTTAGAGCTTTTACGTTTTGTATCGCACCACATTGCGGTAACCATGGAGCGTAAGCGTAGTACCGAAGCTATTCAGCGTTACAACAGCGAACTGGAAGCGCGTGTTAAAGAGCGCACCGCCGAGCTTGACCAAGCCAATACGTTTTTGAAGCAACAAATTGAAGAACGTAAAGAGATTGAGTTAAAGCTAATTCACGATGCCCACCACGATTCGCTCACCGACCTACCTAACCGCGCTATGTTTACTAGCCGTTTAGAATTAGCCATTGCCAGCAAGCAGCGTTATAGCGATAACTTGTTTGCGGTGCTCTTTATTGATTTAGACCGCTTTAAAGTCATCAACGACACCCTAGGCCATCACGCTGGGGATGAGTTTCTCATTGAAGTTGCACGGCGTATTGCGCTATGTATTCGCGGCCACGATTTGCTTGCCCGCTTGGGTGGCGATGAATTTGTGGTGCTTCTTGATAACTTCGATGAAGTGTCTGACGTTGAAGAAGTAGCGTCACGTATTATTAACTCCATTTCTGAGCCCTTCTTACTGGAAGGCAAAGAAATGTATTCGGGCGCCAGTATTGGTATTGCCCATCTTGAGCCTTATTATCGTAGCGCTGATGAAGTGCTAAGAGACGCCGACGCAGCCATGTACCAAGCAAAAACTTTGGGCCGTGGCCGTTTTGTGATGTTTGATAAAAGCATGCGCGATCGTCTTATTGAAGAACTTGAGTTGGAAAACGAATTTAGGCGTGCGTTACGAGAAGAAGAGTTTGATTATTTCTTGCAGCCAGTGATTGATTTGCGTGATGATTCTGCGCTGTATCACGAATTGTATGTTCGTTGGTCGCACCCGGCTTACGGCAAAATTGCCCGAGAGCAGTTTAGGCAAGTGGCCGAGCAAAGCGGGTTAACGCTAGATTTAGACTTATTCCAACTGCGTAAAGCCTGCGAACTTCTTAAGCATTGGCGGGATAGCGGCGAAGCCCCTGGGCGTATTGCGGTGAATGTGTCGATAAACCACTTGTTGCAAGCCTCTATGGTGAACAAGATGGTGGCCTTGGTGGAAAACTATGAGGTGTCGCCACACGAGCTGGTTTTTGAGTTTGATGAAAACGATTTAAATCGTCGCTCGCAGTATATTTTACCGGCCATTAAAAAACTGAAACGTGCTGGCATTACCTTGGTGTTGGATAACTTTGGTAGCGGGCTTGCGTCATTAAGCTATTTATTTGCCTACCCCTTCGACTTTATAAAGATAGACCATAGGTTTGTGAAGTCGCTGCCGCGTTCGCAGCGTAACCTTAAGCTTATTCAGTCGGTTATGCTTATTTCTGAGCACCTTAAATTTAAGGTTATTGCAGAAGGCGTAGACTCAACCGCACAGTTATCTGCGCTAACTGAAATAGAATGTAACTACGCCCAAGGCAAAATACTGAAACAGCCTAAGGTGTTAGACATGAAACAGCTTGCCAGCTAGCGGCACTTAACTCTTGTTTAAAATTCCCCGTAGGTTTGCAATCCCCACTTGAGCTTTTTGTTGGCGTTCTTCTTTGGTGGCCTTAGGCTTTTGGTTTTCCCATTGCACGTCATCTGCCGGCAGTTCGAACAAAAAGCGGCTAGGTTCAGGGTGTATAATTTCCCCAAATTGTCGGCGTTCTTTTGCCAAACTAAAAATAAGTTCGCGCTGTGCACGGGTAATGCCCACGTAGGCTAAGCGGCGCTCTTCCTCTACGTTGTCTTCGTCTATGCTACTTTGATGGGGCAATAGCCCTTCTTCCATACCCACTAAAAAGACAATGGGGAACTCTAGCCCTTTAGAGGCATGTAAGGTCATAAGCTGCACTTGATCGCCTTCACCGTCGTCTTCGCCTCGTTCCATCATGTCGCGAAGAATTAGGCGATTAACCACTTCAGTCAGAGTCATTGGGCTTTCTAATTCGTTACCTTCTAGCATGTCGGTTACCCAACCGAATAAGGTACTCACGTTGGCCATGGCCATTTCAGCGGCTTTTGGGCTGGCGCTTTGTTCGTACAACCACTCTTCGTAGCCCATGGTGCGGATCATGCTGCGAACCGCATCGGCGGTATTGCCCCTGTTTGCATTGTCGCTTAGCTCTACAATCCAACGGGCAAAGCCAGACACTGCATGGAAGGCTTTGTCGGGCAGTACGCTATTTAAATTGGCATGGGTGGCCGCTTCAAACATAGACACGCCTAAGCTGTTAGCAAAGTTACCCAGCTTTTCCAGCGTGGCGCGGCCTATGCCCCGCCCTGGCGTATTGATTATTCGTAATAAGGCGTTGTCGTCGTCTTGATTCACTAGCAAGCGCAAGTAAGCCATGATGTCTTTTACTTCGGCGCGGCCAAAAAACGACATACCGCCACTTATTTTGTAAGGAATGCGGTTACTCATCAGCAGCTTTTCAAATAAGCGGCTTTGATGGTTGCCTCGGTACAAAATGGCGTAGTCTTTAAACTGGCTGCCATTCATAAACTTATGGGCCAGCAGTTCGGCCACTACGCGCCCGGCCTCGTGCTCTTCGTTTTTGGCTTCTATTACCTTAAGCGGTTCGCCGTATTGCAGCTCGGAAAACAGGGTTTTGTCGAATAAGTGCGGGTTGTTTTGAATAAGAATATTCGCGCAATGCAGTATACGCCCGGAAGAGCGGTAGTTTTGCTGCAACTTAATAACATTTAAGCGAGGAAAATCTTGCTGTAGTAGGTGCAAGTTTTGTGGTTTTGCTCCCCGCCAAGAATAAATAGATTGGTCGTCATCGCCTACCACAGTAAAGCGGGCACGCTCTCCCACCAGCAACTTCACCAGTTCATATTGACTGGTGTTGGTATCTTGGTATTCATCTACCAACAAGTAGCGGATTTTGTTTTGCCACTTAGCCCGCACGGTTTCGCTGGTTTTAAGCAACAAGGTGGGCAGTAAAATAAGGTCGTCGAAATCCAAGGCATTGTACGCTTTTAGGTTATCTTGGTAACGCTTGTAAGCTTCGGCAAATTCACGTTCGCCCGTACTTTGCGCTTGCTTGAGTAACGCGTCTGGCAAAATAAGGTCGTTCTTCCAATTAGAGATGCAGCTTTGCAGCAAAGATAACTGATCTTTATCGCCGTCAAGGGTTTCCCGGGTGAGGTCGGTCAATAGCGACAACGAGTCTTTGTCGTCGAATAAAGAAAACCCAGGCTTTAGCCCCAGGTCTTTCACGTGGGCTTTAATTATGGTCAACCCTAAGGTGTGAAAGGTAGACACCTTTAGCCCGCGAGCTTCAGGCTTGCCTAAGGTTTGTGCCACCCGCTCTTTCATTTCACGCGCGGCTTTATTGGTGAAGGTAACGGCAGCAATATAGCGCGCGGGCATGTCGCAATTTCTGACTAAGTGCGCGATTTTATTGGTGATAACCCGAGTTTTACCGCTGCCTGCCCCGGCTAAAACCAAACAGGGTCCAGAGACAAAAGTGACAGCAGATTCTTGCGCTTCGTTAAGTTTCATTGCCTTCCTAAAACCGAATAGATAATGGTGGTGTCATAGTTTTCATTGCAAGATATGGCTATGCCGATAGAATAGACCACATACTTTGACGCAGCGCATTATAAGGGAATTCCATGTTGGATCCGAAAAAACTCGAAGATTTAGCAAAACAGATTGCAGATGCCGTTCCACCAGGTGTGCGCAATATGGCTGAAGAGGCCGAAGGTAAAATTAAACAAGTGCTTCAAACTCAACTGTCTAAACTCGATTTAGTCACCCGTGAAGAGTTTGATATTCAAAGCCAAGTGCTTATTCGCACCCGTGAAAAACTCGACGCGATGGAAGCGCGCATTGCCGTGTTAGAAAACACGCAAGCAGACTAAATTCACATTTAATCGGTTGGCAATACGTTGCCAACCGCGCGCTTCTTTGTACGCATTCGCCTAAGCTTTCTTTCGCCACGCTTTAGGTTAATTAGCCCGCTACGCCAGCCAGTACTGAAGTAACAGCCCTAAGGTTATCACTAACCCTACTTGGTGGTTTTCTATAAATGCTGTAAAGCAACCTTCTCGCGTTCTGCCTTTTATAAATTGGTAATGGCGATAAAACAGTAAAGCACTTATCACTAACGCCACATAGTATGGCCAGCTGGCATCAATCATTTGCCCTACACCCAATAAAATAGCAAGCATGCACGCCTGCAACGCCACTATCATGGTTACATCGTATCGGCCAAACAGCACCGCCGTAGATTTAACGCCTATTTTAATGTCGTCGTCTCTATCTACCATGGCATACATGGTGTCGTAGGCCACTGTCCAACATAAATTGGCGGCAAATAGCCACCAACCATAAGCGGGTACGGTTTCCATCACCGCCATAAAGCCCATCGGTATTGCCCAGCCAAATGCTGCGCCTAGCACAACCTGAGGCAAGTGCGTGTAACGCTTCATAAACGGATAGCTTGCGGCTAACAGTAGCGCCACAACCGACAGCGCCATGGTTTGCCAGTTCAGCATAAGTACCAGAAAGAATGCGGCCAATATATGTAATGAAAATAAGCTTAAGGCTTCGTTAGCCTGTACTTCACCATTGGCCAGTGGCCTGTTTTCGGTGCGCTTTACGCTGCCATCTACTTTTCTGTCGGCGTAATCATTAATAACGCATCCAGCAGAACGCATCACCACCACTCCCGCCAAAAAAATAAGCGTAATACACAAAGAAGGCAGGCCCTTAGACGCCACAATCAGCGCCCATAGTGTGGGCCACAGAAGAAGATAAATGCCAACAGGTTTGTCTAACCGCATTAATCGGTAGTAAGCAGATAAATTTTTGCGTCTTAAACTAAATTTCATAGTGATACCTTGAGTCGTAAACCGGTGCATCGGGAAGAAACACCTCTGCCACTATCATCTTTTGATTGTTTAAAGTGAATAGTGAACGCCTTCCCCACAGGGTTTGCGCTTTGCTGTAGCCCATGCTGCTTGAACATAACTTACAAAGCTGAAAGGCTGAGCGAACAAAACGCGCATCGTTAAATAGCCGCTTACCTAAAGGTTGCTGCCCTAAATTCGCCAATTCTGCCTCTACCATTTGTTGCGGTATAACTGAGCGTGCAAACACCCAGGGGGTATTGTTACCACACAGCAGAACCTCTCGCACTTGAAAGGCCTGTTCAGCGTCACGGTTTAGTAACGACAATTCGTTTTGATGAGGGGTAATGGTTTGCTGCCCTAACAGGGTGAGCGAAAACTGATGGCACAAAGACTGAACCCGTTCGGTGAGCGAGCCGGTATCTAATAGCCAGTTTTTCAAATAGGCATCTGGAATGCTTATAGTATTTGGTGCGTGCCAATCTACCGATAGCCCCACTGGGAAACCACCTGCGAAGCTCACAGGGTATGCCTATTTGAAATAATGAGTGTGTGTGTGTTTACCATTCTCTTTAAACGTTAATGCGCTGTTATGCTCAACTATACCTTTATGATATTGATTTTGCTTGAATGCTTCTACTTTTGCAGTAGTGTGTTTATTGCATGTTTTGCTACACTAGCAATCTATACCTTTTAATTTGGTTTTTGTTCATTCCATGATGAAGATTCGCGTTTTCAGATTCATTGCCACCTGCCTTTTATTTGGCGGCGTACTCTCGCCTTCGTTTGCGCAGGATAAAGCAACCTACGCCTACCTAGGTTTAGAGCCAGACATAGTGACTAACTATGTGGGCCAAAGTGCTCGCAAGCTAGGCTATGTTAGGGTAACGGTAGAGCTGATGATCAACGATGTTGATAACTTAGAAGTGGCTGAACATCACATGCCGCTTCTGCGCGCCACTGCCATTGAAATTTTTGGCCGCCAACCGGAAGAAAAAGTGAAGTCTCTTACCGGCCGTGAAGATATTCGTCGCGCCATTTTAAAAGCATTACAAGATCATATGCGCCAAGAAACAGGTGGTGAAGTGGTGAAAAACGTTATTTTCACTAAGTACCTATACCAAGGCTAAATCAGGGCTAGTTTAAGGCGAGATAAACCTAGCGTGACGCCTTACGTTTATCTGCCAATAACGATATTAAGGCCGCCATTACGCACCCGGTGATTAAACCTGCGGTGTGCGCTGCATTGGCCATATTTACCCACAAAATATCTGCATAACCTAACACCAGCCATACCAACATAAAGCCCACAATCGCGTTGGGCAGTTGTAAGCCCCATTGCGGCTTTAGCCATCCAAGCCACCATACAAAGCCCATTACTGCATACACCACACCAGACAAACCACCAAATAGCAGCAGGTTGGCTTGCACAGGCTCGGTAAAGAAAGCTTGCGCTATGTTCGACGTGGCCGCCGACACCACAAACACCAATAGCAACATACTGCTGCCAAATGCCTGCTCTATTTTTGCGCCTAATGTACTCCACCAAAGCAGGTTAAAGACAATATGAAGTACGCTAAAGTGAATAAATGCGGGCCCGAGCAATCGCCACCACTGGTTGTTGTCGGCCAATACCGATAGAGGCTGCATAAGCAAATGTTGCGCGATGGGGCTAAACAACCCGAGTAATGAAAAACCATACACCAACACACAAATGGTGAAGATCAGTGTGGTTAAGGGGGTGTTCAGGGCATTTAGGAAGAGCGCTTTAATATTAAAGCCAGACGCTTGAGGAAGCAGGTTAACCTTGTCCCCATATTGCCATGCGGCTTGTTGATATTTAGGGTTATTGGGGTCGCTTAAAAATTGCTCGGTAATTTCTCGCGCCTTCAACGCTTGAGATTCGTCGTTAAGCAATATCACGTATTCGTCGCCGGCGTCTGTAGGGCTAACTGAACAGGCAATATTTTCGCTTTTTAGGTAATTCGCCAGAAGGTGTGCAACACCTTGCTGGCGAAACGCAATTAAAGGGTGGCTCACAATTACTCTGTAACCACAGATTGATTCGCTCGCCACGCTTCAAAGCCACCGTCCATGCTATATACCTCAGCAAAACCTTGCTGTGCAATAACTTGTGCCGCTTACTGGCTGCTAATGCCGTGATAACACACCACAACCACGGGGGTGTCTTTGGGCGTGTTTTCAACAAAAGCTGAAAAGTTGTCGTTATTCAACGGTGATGCATTTGGCATGTGACCATTGGCGTACGATTGCGGGTCGCGTATATCCACGATGGCCACGTCGCCGTCGAAGTTAGCGACATCTTGTACGCTGATATGAGAAAACGTTGTCATTATTGCCAGTCCAAAATAACTTTACCTGATTGCCCTGAGCCCATGGTATCAAATCCCTTCTGGAAGTCATCAACTGAAAAGCGGTGACTGATAATTGGCGATAAATCTAAGCCACTTTGTAGCAAGCTGGCCATTTTATACCAGGTTTCGAACATCTCTCGCCCGTATATGCCTTTAATAATCAGCCCTTTGAATATCACCTGATTCCAGTCGATAGCCACGTCTTGTGGCGGTATGCCTAACATGGCCACTTTTCCGCCATGGTTCATTTTATTCAGCATATCTCGCAATGCGACAGGCACTCCTGACATTTCAAGCCCAACGTCGAAACCTTCCGACATTCCTAGCTCGTTCATCACTTCTTGTAGGTCTTCTTTGCTCACGTCTACCGCCCGTGTGGCGCCCATTTTCTTTGCTAGCGCTAAGCGATATGGGTTGATATCAGTAATCACCACATGGCGTGCGCCAACATGGCGGGCAACCGCTGCGGCCATAATACCAATAGGGCCAGCACCGGTAATAAGTACATCTTCACCCACTAGGTCAAAACTTAGTGCGGTGTGAACAGCGTTACCAAAAGGGTCGAAAATAGACGCTAGCTCGTCGCTAATGTTATCTGGAATTTTAAACGCGTTAAACGCTGGAATAACCAAGTATTCAGCGAATGCGCCAGGGCGGTTTACCCCTACACCTTCAGTATTGCGGCATAAGTGACGGCGTCCAGCGCGGCAGTTACGGCAATGACCACAGGTAATATGGCCTTCACCTGATACCCGATCACCTAGGTTAAAACCGCGTACTTCCTGCCCCATACCAACCACTTCGCCCACGTATTCGTGGCCTACCACCATGGGAACAGGAATGGTTTTTTGCGACCACTCATCCCAGTTGTATATGTGCATGTCGGTACCGCAAATAGCGGTTTTTCTAATTTTAATGAGTAGGTCGTTATGCCCTACTTCGGGTTCTGGCGTGTCTTGCAGCCAAATCCCTTTTTCCGCTTTCGCTTTCACTAACGACTTCATGCAATCACTCCCATTTCTTTGCCCACTTCAATAAAGGCGTCTACCGCTTTATCGACATGTTCAATTGAGTGCCCCGCCGACATTTGCGTACGAATACGAGCTTGCCCTTTAGGCACTACAGGATAAGAGAACCCAATAACGTAAATGCCTTTGCTCAGCAGTTTATCAGCCATGTTGCTGGCCGTGCGCGCATCGCCTAGCATAACGGGAATGATAGCGTGGTCTTTACCGGCTAGGGTGAAGCCAGCCTCTTCCATGCGAGTGCGGAAATGCTCGGCATTTCGCCATAACTGTGCCCGTAACTCGTCGCCGTGTTTCATCATTTCAAACCCTTTAAGCGACGCGGCAACAATAGGTGGCGCCACCGAGTTAGAAAATAAATAAGGGCGCGAGCGTTGGCGTAACCACTCAACCACTTCTTTTTTACCCGAAGTATAACCGCCAGACGCACCGCCCATGGCTTTGCCTAGGGTACCGGTAATAATGTCTACCCGACCCATTACCCCGCAATACTCATGGCTACCGCGGCCAGACTCACCTAAAAAGCCAGTAGCGTGGCAGTCATCTACCATAACAAGGGCGTCGTATTTGTCTGCTAGGTCGCAGATGCTGGCAAGGTCGGCAATCACGCCGTCCATGGAAAATACCCCATCTGTAGCAATCACTTTAAAGCGTGCGCCATCGGCATCAGCTTGTTTAAGCTGATCTTCAAGGGCTTCCATATTGTTGTTGGCATAGCGGTAGCGCTTCGCTTTACACAAGCGCACGCCATCAATAATGCTGGCATGATTGAGGGCATCGGAAATAATCGCATCTTCTGGCCCTAGCAGGGTTTCAAAAAGACCGCCGTTCGCATCAAAACAAGAGGGATACAAAATGGTGTCTTCAGTCCCTAGAAAATCACTGATTTCAGCCTCTAGCTGTTTGTGAATATCTTGGGTTCCACAGATAAAGCGCACCGACGCCATACCAAATCCGTGGGAATCTAGGCCTTGCTTTGCCGCGTCTATAAGGTCGGGGTGATTAGCGAGCCCCAAATAATTATTGGCACAAAAGTTAATGACATGGTCGCCATTCGCCACGTCGATATCGGCTTGCTGTTGAGAGGTAATAACGCGCTCTTTTTTATACAAGCCCTCATCTTTTGTGGCTGAAATTTGTGCGTTTAGATGCGAGATAAATGCCGCAGACATGCCTGTCTCCCGTTATGCTAAAAAGGGGATTTTAAAGAAACCCAAATAGAGGGTATACCACCAAAGGGCGGATTTTACGGTGTCAAAATTCGTATGTGTAAATATTTGCGCACACTTGCAAGTTTTCACGACTACTTGCAGTTAAATCGTGCTTTTCCACACACCAGAACTCACTTTGTCTTCTAACGTATTCCAAAGTTCCGTTTCAGGAATGGGGCGACTAATTAAATAGCCCTGCCCTTGATGCGCCTCAAAATGGCACAGCATTTCGTGTTGCTCAATGGTTTCGATACCCTCAGCAATCACTTGCAGATTAAGGTTTCGCACCATAGAAATGGTGGAATGCACAATATTTCTGTCATCGGCGTTTTCTGTAATGTTAGAAATAAAGGAACGATCAATTTTTATGTAGTCTGCCGGTAGCGATTTCAGGTAGCTCAATGAAGAGTAGCCGGTACCAAAGTCGTCAATAGCCAGCATACATCCCATTTCACGAATTTTACGCATCACACTGGTGGCGCGTTCAATATCGGTAACCAATACCGTTTCGGTAAGCTCTAAACACACTTGAGATGGCGCAATGTCATTGTTGATAATTTGCTGCTGTAAGAAGTTCGGCAAGCTGGGGTCTAAGAATTGCGCTGCGGATAGGTTAATGGCCACTTTTATGCCTGGGTAACCATTCGCGTTGAGTTCGCGCACGAGTTGGGTGGCTTTGTTAATCACCCAATAGTCCAGTTCTAGCATAAACGCGGTGTTTTCCAATAACGGAATAAACTCAGCGGGTGAAATATGCCCCTTATCAGGGTGATACCAACGCAGTAAGGCTTCAAATCCAAGCAACTTGTGGGTTTTAAGGTCTAATTGAGGTTGCAGTGCCAAGCTAAACTGATTTTCTCGTAAAGCCACTCGCGCTTCTGCTTCAAGCTCTACCTTTTTCATAACTTTAAGGTTCATGGTGGCGTCGTATACCCGATAGCCAGTGCCCTTTTTAGCTTTGGCCTCATACATGGCAATATCAGCATGACGTAGCAGTTCTACTGGTGTAGCCCTTGCTTGGCGTGTAATCGCCACGCCAATACTAATAGACACATAAAATTGCAGCTTATTAACTTCAATCGGTTGGGCAAACTCGGCAATGATTTTCTTGGCCACCAGCGTCACTTGCTCTTTTGTGTCTATGTCAGATAACAACACCACAAATTCATCGCCACCAAAACGCGAGGCAATGTCGGTTTCTCTTATGGGTTTAGAGATACGCATGGCGGCGGCTTTTAACAGTTTGTCTCCCACGTCGTGACCATAACTGTCGTTTACCTTTTTAAAGTCGTCTAAGTCCATAAACATCAGTGCCACTAGACGATCGTCACGAGCGGCAAGCGCCAGTTGCTGTTCTATCTGAAAGGTGAGCATGTTTCGATTGGGCAACCCGGTTAACACATCGAACATGGCCATTTTCTCAAGCTTCGCGGTGTTTATGGCCATTTGCCCGTCGAAGTCTTCTAGCTGTTTAGCCAAATCATTCGCCGCTTGCTCTACCACATCAAGTTCGTCGGTCAATCGAAAGGCTGGGCTGATACTTCGCCGCGCTGATAGCGCGTAAAACTCTTTAAAGTTGTGCTGCGCAAGCATGGGTAAGCGTTCACTAACCGCAATAAGGCGGGTGCGATATTGATTGAGAAACAAGGATAACAGTAAAGAAAACACCACGAAAAGCCCCGCGGCAGAGGCTATCACTAAAAGCTCGTATTGGGCTTTTTGCTTTAATAGCACACTGATGTCTCTTACCACCAGCAAATAGGGGTGATCATTATTCGCGTAGGTGTATGGAAAAGGCAGTAAACTCACCAGTAAATCTTGGTTATTGTGGGTAACCCGCTGGCCTCTTATTACCAGCTCATCTGGGTTCCAGTCGCTGGGCAAGGCATCAATAACCCGGTTAAGGTATTCTCTGTTTAACGGCGCTAATTGGCTGGATAAACTCAATACCTTAGTGCCGTGATCGGTGGTGGTGAATTGCACCATTGCTAACTTGTACGCGTCGGTTGAGCGGCTAAACAACGACAATATCTCGCGCATCGATGTGGACATGACCACCACAGGCACCACATCATCTGAGGTCATGATGGGAACCGACAAGTAAAAACGACAAATGAGTTCGCAGGTAACTAGGGTTTTGCTTTCCAGCGTGGTTTGCGTACTTTTAACCAGACGTTGAACAAACACTGGGGGTTCAGCTTGCCTGTCTCCCACCACGCCGTATTCGTCAAACAAAAACAATGACTCAACCTGAAAGTTGAGCATGAGGTACTCTTGCGTATTTTTGAGTGCAAGCGCCAGTTTTGATAAATCTTGGTGGTTTTTTAATTCAGCTTGGGAGAAGGTATCTACCCACATGACCATTCTGCTATGCAGCACATCAGAGAAAAGCTGTAAACGGCGTTGATTCGACACCTGCTCTTCTTGCTGCTGAAAGGTAATATTTGATTCAGATTCTCGAATAAGCATGGTGGAGATAACAACGGTTACCGTTAGCACCATGGCCAGTAAGATTAAAATCGTTTTTGTCGTAAACGACAGTTTTACTTGCATAGAGAAGACCTAAAACCAATACATCAGCTGTATAGACCACATACGCCATGTTTCTTCAGTATGGTCGGCAATGTCAGGGTCAAGCAAGCTAACAGCGCGTGTGGCGCCGTCTACCCAATGGTGCTCTGCTTGTAATCGCCATTGAGGCGCAATATCCCAACGCAAGCCCACGGCGGTGGTATCCATATAACCAAAGTAAGAAGGCACAGTACCGCTACTTTCCAATTCCAACTGCACGCCATTGGGGTCGTCCACGTTATTGGTGTAACTGTCGTAACTCACCAAACCGCTAAACCGTGGAGAAAACAGATAGCGTAGTTGCACAAAGCCGCCTTCACCGGTGCGCTTGTCGTAATAGTCTGGGGTAAATACGCCATTAAAGTCTTGTATTTCCCTAAGCAGTTCCGAACTGAGCTCCCAGTTCTCACTAAAGTACTGCATTGAAATCATAAAGCGGCGTATGTTGGACATCCCTGCAAAACGATTATCTTGTTCAAGGGGGATGTATTCGAAATCTGAATCTAACCAGCTTGCCCCCAGCTTCCAGTTCATTGAAGCTGGTTGCCAGAACACACTAAACTGATGCACAAAATCCTGTTTTATTTCCCCCAACGCTAAGCTGCCTAATAGGTAATCCCGCTGTTCTTCGTTAATAGTCGAGCGACCATAACTCCAGTTAACTTCCCACACATGATTGTCGGTGTATTTGCTAAAGCGGGTTTGAATACCGTTACTGCCTAGGGCTACGTCGCGAAAACCATCGAAATAAACCGATTGAGGCAGTACCGCGGTATCCCGAGTTTGGGGAACGTCACGGGTAACGGAATACAACCAGTGGCTGTTTTTATAGCGGCCTAAATGAATTTGTGCTTGCCAGCCGGCGATATCGTCAACAGTCCAATCGATAAATAGATAGTCGAGTCGACTGCCCTGTTCAAACCTATTGCCGCCGTCGAGGTAAACCACCTGCCCTGCAATCGAGATATTACTGGCTACCTGATACAGCCCATTTAGGCCAATTTCGGTAAGCTCGGCGCTAATTTGGTTATCGCTTGTAATGAAATCACTGTCTATCGATTGTGTAATACCTTGTGAAAAGTAACCGTGCCATTGCAGATTTGAAGATTCTTGCCCATTGGCACTAAAAGAAACACAACACAACCATAGCGCCGTCATTAATCCATAAAAATACGTCATTGTGATACCACCTTCACCATTCTCGCCTTTGACACTACTCCCGAGGGCATATAGCCGATAGCACCGGGGGTTTTTTCCAGCCGTTCAATGAGTTCTTCTTTCGATGAAACGCGGGTAGGCGTGACTCCTTGCCCTGAATACGTCAACTGATTCCATAAACGTGATAGTTGATAGGGAAACATCTTCAACGTTTCCCGACAGAACGCTTTGTGTAAAGGGTCGTTATCTTCTAATACAAAGACATGGATTTTGTTCCCGTCTTCCCAGTATTGAAGATGCCCTGTGAATATTTGGCGAAGTTCAACTTGCGTTAAGGTAGGCTTGGCCACACTGGGGTTAATGACCACCACTGTTTGATCTGCCTGCGCGTTTAACGACCAAGTGCTTAACACTAGAACAATAAAAGCTATATGCTTAGGGGAGGGAAAACGTAAGTATTTACGCCATTTCCACAACAACGCGAACGTCGTCTTCAATGTTACGTCTCCCTGCTTTAATAGGTTTTTTATCACCGCTTTCTCAAGTTTAGATAATGATTTAAAATTTTGCTTAAAATTAACGCATTTAAGTGAACTTAAGTAAAGAGTTCGTCAACTTGTTCAATTACCGCGTCCAACGTTATTTTTTCCATCAAATCATTGCCCTTCGCTCGCGCGCCCCAAGGTAATGCCGTCCAAGGCTTACCTTTTTGCTGCAAAATACAGTCATCGTAGACTGACACTACGCGATGAATACTTTTATATGGGCCAGTTCGACGAGGGTTAGAATGGGCATAAAGCCCAACCACTGGTGTGTCTACTGTGGTGGCCATGTGGGCAGGGCCGGTATCAGGAGCAATAACAAACTCGGCATGTTTTAGTAACATAAGCAACTGATGTAACGAGGTTTTACCCGTGAAGTCTTGCGCTATTTTTGCATTATGCCCAAGCACAGCATCGGCGGTTTCCCTATCTAGCTTGCCTGGGCCGCCGCACAATACCACACTCATCCCTTTGTCATTGATATAATTTGCAATATCAGCGTATCTTTCTGGCAACCAATTTCTTTCTGCTTTACTGGCGGCGGGTGCAATGACCACATACTTGCCTAGTGCATGCGCTTGCCCTTCGCCCCATTGTGCATCTTCTTCAGACACTGGAATATTCCACTGTAGAGGATCAGACGGGGGGACGCCAAGGGCATCGGCGAAATCCATAAAGCCTTCTAATACATGGGCGTGTTGGTGCGCTGCCACTCGCTTATTGGCAAACAACCAGTGCAACTCTTTACTGCGCGCCCAGTCAAAGCCTATTCGTGTTTTCGCTCTTATCACGCGAGAGGCTAAATTGGCTCGTAACGCTACTTGCATCATGAGCAAGGCGTCAAACACTTCGCCTTGCACGGCCTCTTTTAATGCTTCTACTGCAACCTTGCCTTGTGATTTATCAAAAATAATAAAGCGCACATTGGGCATTAACTTAACCAATTGATATTCAACTTTGCCAATCACCCAGGTTATTTCCGCGCTGGGCCAATGATTCTGAATTCTTGTTACCATTGCGGCTGCATGACACACATCTCCAATGGCCGATAGGCGCATTAAGCAAATCTTTTTTCCCACAGATGCTCTCTCGTTGCTGAAATACCAGAATAAATCGTTAGAATGGCAAATTTACCATAAAGTTGTGGACGGCATGGCGATAATACGACGAGACTTAGGTGCTGGGCATCATTTTCTATACGATGATACCCTGATGAAAGAGCCAACCACTGACATGTTCAGTCGCGAGTTTTGGCAGATCCATAACAAAATCACGGGGTTCGCTAAGGGCAGAGGCACCACCGTGTTTGTGTCTCACGAAGGTCAGGAGTGGGTGTTGCGCCATTTTAAGCGCGGCGGCCTAGTGGGTAAGCTACTTAGCGACCAATACGTATTTCTTGGTGTGGAACACTCTCGGCCATTCGAGGAATTTAGGCTTTTGCACATCATGCAGCAACATGGCCTGAATGTGCCTACCCCCATTGGTGCGTACATCCATAGGCGCGGCCTAATTTACCGTGGTGATTTAATTACCCAAACCATTCCTAGCAGCCAAGATTTGCATCATATTTTAACCCGTGAGCCCTTATCCGCAGAGCGATGGCAGGCAGTAGGCGCGGCCCTAGCCGCCATGCATGCATGTCAGGTGTATCATCATGACGCCAACATCCGAAATATCATGATGGATGATGAGGGCAATATTTGGTTAATAGACTTTGACCGATGTCATAAACGAGGTGGCGATCATTGGAAAAAAGGAAACCTTGATAGGCTGCTACGTTCGTTAAATAAAGAGAAGGCCCTTAACCCTGTCTTTCATTGGCAGACCGACGATTGGCAGCATTGCCTAGACGGTTACCACAGTAACTGAATTGCATCTTTGAGCAATTATCGCTACTGTTGCGCTTCAACGATAAAAATGTGAACGATATGCATACAAGAGCACTGTACCCGGGTACGTTTGACCCAATTACAAATGGACACGCCGATCTTATAGAAAGGGCGTCGCAACTGTTTTCTCACGTTATTGTTGGCATTGCATCCAACCCTAGCAAGAAGCCTTTGTTTTCACTTGAAGAACGGGTGGAAATGATTAAAAAAGTCACCACAGATTTGGCCAACGTAGAAGTGGTAGGCTTTACGGGCTTATTAGCCGATTTTGCTGACCAACAAAATGCGACTATTCTTATCCGCGGCCTACGTGCGGTATCCGATTTTGAATACGAATTTCAACTGGCGAACATGAACCGTAGGCTTAACCCAAAGTTAGAAAGTGTGTTTCTTACCCCCGCTGAAGAAAACTCTTTTATTTCTTCTACCTTGGTAAAAGAAGTCGCCTTACACCGCGGCCAAGTAGGCGGCTTTTGCCACCCTGTGGTAGAACAAGCGTTAAAAGACCGCTTAAGCAGAGACGACAAAAAAGTCTAACCCCCACAACCAGCATGCCAGTGTTATTCTAACGCTGGCATTGCGTACAAAAAAACGTGTTCCGCTGTCCTATCACCTTACTTTGAATAGCATTACCACACACCTCACATGGCTCGCCCTTTCGCCCATACACATTGAGGTGTTGCGCAAAATAACCCGGGTTACCGTCGGCTTGGGCGAAATCTTTCAGCGTGGTGCCCCCTTGCTCAATAGCTTTGGCTAGTACTTGCTTTATGGTAGCGGTAAGCACCTGGTAACGGGCTAAACTAATATTTCCAGCTTGCCTAGTTGGGCGAATGCCAGCCAAAAACAGGGCTTCGTTTGCGTAGATATTGCCCACTCCAACAACCACTGCATTGTCCATAATAAAAGTTTTTACTGGGCTTTTTTTGCCCCGAGATAACTGAAAAAGACGCTGGTCATCAAAGTTGTCTGTGAGTGGCTCTGGCCCTAGGTGCGCAAGTAGGCTTAACGCTTCACCGGGTGGCTGGAACAACACCGCACCGAAACGCCTGGGGTCGTTAAACCGTAAACACTGGCCAGAGGCTAAAACAATATCTACATGGTCGTGTTTCACTGGCGGCGTTGCCGCATCAATAACCCGTAACTTCCCCGACATACCTAAATGCAAAATAACCGTGCCCACTGAAGTTTCAATTAGCAGGTACTTGGCTCGCCGTTTTATTGCCGAAATAGAATGGCCTATCACGTCGACGATTGTTTCGGGAATGGGCCACCGCATCCGCCGTTCACGTACAATGATATTGGTAATGGTTTGGTTTTGAAGAAACGGTGATATACCTAACCGGCTCACTTCTACTTCTGGTAATTCAGGCATGAAAATACTCCAACAAGGCTGCCGTTATTGGTCAGCGAAGGAAAGCCAAGGCAAGAGCGTGCGCAATTCGGCGTTTTCCAATGCGTACCATTGACCATCAAGTTTTACTGTCGTGGGGTGAGAGCTGGGGTAGAAGGCGTACACAATGCCCTGAGAATAGCCCGCAAGCCATACTACGGTAATAATGGGCTCTACCTGAGATAAGGCACTATCTGGCAAGGGCGTTGGCACTAGGACAGCCTGTTGCCATGCCGCATATTGCGCTTGTGGCGTTACCGGCAACGCTGCCCTGCCAGACACTTGTCGCCAAGTTTGGCCGTTGCGCTCTAGCTTATGGCCATCTTGTTCTATTTTTAAAACATAGGCATCGCTTGGTAAAAGCGAGCGTGACGAGGGGGCGTCTGGCGTTGAGGCAAACTTGTCTAAGTTGAATAAAGCAATCATCACTAACATCGCGAGGATCACCACATTATTCATTGCCCTTTGAGAAAGTCTTGCCACTGTTTACCCTACTGTATTTGTTCAACAACATAGTAAAGGGAACGGCGTAGACTTTCCACTTTGTCTAACGCAAAAAACCCGGCAAAGCCGGGTTTTCGTGGAGACAAAAGCAAGTTTGTTTACTTGATTTTTGCCTCTTTGAACATAACGTGCTTACGCACAACGGGATCAAACTTTTTGATCTCCATTTTGCCAGGCATGTTACGCTTGTTTTTATCAGTGGTGTAGAAGAAACCTGTACCTGCTGAAGAAACTAGTTTAATTTTATCACGCATTGTCGGCTTCCTTAGATTTTCTCACCACGGG
>MDSV01181114.1_pt1 | contig 19770 bp, 21 predicted proteins | sample 810851 | NCBI WGS metagenome assembly MDSV01 (sample SAMN05326640, study PRJNA326480) | marine metagenome | isolation source: seawater | place: Atlantic Ocean: North East | collected 2012 | reverse complement strand
GGGTGTGGAAGCACGGTAACGTGTGTAGCTGACCAGTACTAATAGCTCAATTGGCTTGATTTATGCACTGAAAAAAATTTTAAATCCTAAATTAAAATAAATTCCAAAAAATATAGTTATTAATGGTTAAAATAAACCTAATTAGGGCTTTACTGTTCAATTATTGAACGATATTATATATCCATGAATGAAACATTTATTGTAGCTGAAATTGGAATTAATCATAATGGAAGTTTGAAAATTGCAAAAGATTTAATCCAAATGGCAAAATCTGCTGGATGTGATTCAGTAAAATTTCAAAAAAGGGATATACAGACTGTTTATACTGAAGAAGAGTTAAACAAGCCAAGAAAAAGCCCTTGGGGCGACACTCAACGAGAGCAAAAAGAAGGTTTGGAATTTTCGAAAAAAGAATACGACGAAATAGACCAATTTTGTAAATCAATTAAAATTGATTGGTTTGCTTCTGCTTGGGATATTAAAAGTTTAGAATTTCTTGATAAATATGATTTAAAATATAATAAAATTGCTTCCGCAATGATTACTCACTTAGAATTTTTAAAACAAGCTGCAAAAAGAAAAAAATATACTTTTATTTCAACGGGAATGAGTGGATACAAAGAAATAGACAATGCTTTAAAAATTTTTAGAGAAAATGACTGTCCTTTTGAATTAATGCATTCTGTTTCTGCTTATCCCGCACCTGAAGATCAGCTAAATTTAAATTTAATTAAAAAGATGAAAGAAAAATATAAATGTAATGTGGGTTATAGCGGTCACGAACCATCAGTCTCACCTAGCTTGGTTGCAGTTACTTTAGGGGCATCAAGTTTAGAGAGACATATTACATTAGATCGTTCCATGTATGGGAGCGATCAGTCTGCTTCTCTTGAAGAGAGAGGACTTAAAGAGCTTGTGTCGATTATTAGAAAAGTTCCTAAGGTAATTGGCAATGGAGAAAAAAAAATATTAGATTGCGAAACAGATGTTGCAAAAAAATTACGATACTGGGAAAAATAAAATAAATGTTATTGCTTTTATACCCGCAAGATCGGGTTCTAAAAGCATAAAAAACAAGAATATAAAAAAACTTAATGGAAAACCTTTGTTGGCATGGTCAATAGAATCTTGCAAAAAATCTAAATATATTAAAGAGATCATCGTTTCCACAGACTCAAAAAGATATGCTAATATTGCATATAGGTATGGAGCCACAAAAGTAGTGATAAGACCGAAAAAAATATCTGGAGACAAATCAACAGATTATCAAGCCTTAATTCATACCATTAAACATTTAAAAGGATTAAATTTCAAATTCATTGCTCACATTAGGCCAACAACTCCTATTAGGAAATTAAAAGACATAGATAAAGCAATTTTTTTATTTTCAAAAAAAAACTATACGTCTCTCAGGTCTGTTCATGAGATGCCAGAAAGTGCATATAAAACATTTGAAATTTCAAAAAATAAATTACTTAAACCAATTTGTTCTAGGAAAAATAACATGGACTTTTTTGGAAAACCAAGACAAAATTTTGTAAAAACATTTGCTGCTAACGGGTTAATCGATATTTATAAGAAAGATCACTTATTAAAGAAAAAAAATTTACTGGGAAAAAAAGTTTTTCCATTCGTTACTAATTTTACACATGAGATAGACTCCCCAGAACAATTTGAAACTCTTAATTTGATATTAACCAAAAAGAAAAAAAAATGAATGTAATAAAAACAAAAAATAGACATATTTTTACAAAAATACCTGCTCCAGGAACAAAAAAACTGTTTAAAAAAATTTCAAAAATAGAGTCTAGGTCAATGCATGGCCAAGTGCCAATTGCTTGGAATAAAGCAAAAAATTTTAATATCTATGACATAGCGGGTAATAAATTTATTGATTTTACGTCTACTATATTTGTCACAAATATTGGTCATTCTAACCCAAAACTTTTAAAATATTTGAATTTAGCAATTAACAAAAAATTAATTCATTCTTACGCCTATATTAACAAGATTAGAGAGAGATATATAAAAAAACTAGTTAATTTTGCAGGCAAAGGATTTCATAAAGCTTTTTTAATGTCTGCTGGCACCGAGTCAACAGAAGCAGCTTTAAAATTAATGAGACTTAATGGACAAAAACTTAAAAAACGAAAACTTGGAATTATATGTTTCGAGGGAAATTGGCATGGGAGAACTTTAGGTGCTCAGATGATGAGTGGTAATATTAAACAAAAAGAGTGGATTGGATACAATGATAGAAATATTCATCATTTACCATTCCCTTATAAAGATAGATTAAAAAAAATTAGTTCTGAAAAGTTCTTAGTTAATTCTCTAAAAAAATTACAAAAAAAAATAAATTTAAAAAAGGATATTTGCGGAGTGATGATTGAAACATTCCAGGGTTGGGGCGCAATATTCTACCCTAAAAAATATTTAAAACTGTTAATTAAAATTTGTAAAAAAAATAATATCCTTATAGCCTTTGATGAAATGCAAGCTGGTTTTGCTAGAACAGGACAATCTTTTGGATACAAACATTATGGCGTGAGACCAGATTTAATTTGTTGTGGAAAAGGAATGGGCGGTGGAATAGCTCTGTCCGGTGTTATTGGCAGAAAGAAAATTATGGATTTGCCAGAAGTAGGAAACATGAGTAGTACTAATTCAGCTAATCCAATTGCTTGTAGCGCAGGTCTGGCAGTTCTTGAAGAAATAAAAACAAAAAAATTGATAAAAAATACAAAAAAGAAAGGAAAGATCTTATTCAGTGAACTTAGAAGAATTAAAGAACTGTATCCAAACATTATAAAGGAAGTCAACGGCGAGGGATTAATTGCAGCTATAATTTTTAGGGAAACAAAAGAAAAAAAAATTAATCTTATTCTAAAAAAACTTGTAGAAAAATGCATGTCAGAAGGATTGCTCTTAGTTTACACAGGCAGGGAGTCAATTAAAATTGGACCTCCCTTAACCATTACAAATGATGCATTAATTGAAGGTATTACAATTTTAGAGAATAGCATTGAAAAAATTTTTGGAAAAAAAAATGGTTAAAATTCGACATACTGGAATAGTTACTAACGATTTAAAAAAATCTAATTGGTTTTGGTGCAAACAATTAAAATTTAAAGTAAAAAAAATAGCAGACGAAAAAGGGTTAACTATTGATAAAGTTTTAGGTTACAAAAATGTAAGAGTCAAAACTATTAAGCTTCAAGACCAAAAAAAAAATCTCATTGAATTATTATATTTTTCTAATTCACCAAAATTAAAAAAAAGTAAAGTTTTACCTTATTCTAATGGAATTACTCATATCTCAGTAACAGTAAGTAATTTAAAAGTTCTTTATAAAAAATTAAAAAAAAATAAAATAAGGTTTAATAGTGAACCTAGAGTTTCAGAAGACAACAAAGTTTTAATGACATATTGCAGGACTCCAGAAGGGTCCTTCTTAGAACTAGTGGAAGAACTATGAGATTTAATAATGTAGGTTTTATGCAAGGACGACTTTCACCTACAAAAAATAACAAGATACAATTTTTCCCAGAAAAGAATTGGAAAAAAGAGTTTTTTTTAGCAAATAAAATTGGCCTTAAATACATGGAGTGGACTTTAGATTATAAAAATTTATATAAAAATCCAATTTTTACTAATGAGGGTATACGAGAAATAAAGAATTTGTCTAAAAAATATAATATTAAGATAAAAAGCTTAACAGGAGACTGCTTTATGCAAAAACCCTTTTGGAAATTTTCTAGTTCAAAAAAATATATTGATGATTTAAAAAAGATTATTAAAGCTTGTAGAAACTTAAAAATTAAATACATTATTTTTCCATTGGTAGATAATAGCTCTATTAAAAACAAAACAGAGGAAAATAAAATTATTTTAGAATTTAAAAAATTGAATAATATTTTGACCACAAATAATGTTAAAATCTTATTTGAATCAAATTATAATCCAAAAAATTTAAAGACTTTTATTGAAAAATTTGATTTAAAAAATTTTGGTATTAATTACGATAGTGGAAATAGCGCTAGTTATAACTACGATGTAAACGTAGAGTTTAATCATTACGGAAAATATATTAAAAACATACATTTAAAAGACAGAATTTTAAATGGCAAGACAATAAGACTTGGCAAAGGAAACGCAAATTTTCAGAAAATTTTTAAAAATATAAAAAGGATAAGATACAACAATTTGTTAATACTACAAACAGCTAGATCTTTAACAAAGAACAAGGACATCGAAGAATTAAAGATTAACATTAAGTACGTAAAAAAATATTTGAATGAAAAATAATTTTATAGAAAAAAAAACTGTATTTATAACTGGTTCTTCTTCAGGAATAGGTTTTGGTTTAGCAAAAAATTTTTTAGACCATGGTTATGAAGTGATTATTTGTAGTAGCAATGTTAAAAAACTTAAAAAATCCTCTAAAGCTTTAAATGGCTGTTTTTATGTTAAGGCTGACTTGACAAGTGAAAAAGATATTAAATTGGCAATAATAAAAATTAAAGCTAAATTTAAAAAAATTGATATTTTAATATGTAACTATGGAAATAGTAATTTCAAAAAAAATAATTTAGATTTTAACTACTCATTAAATAATAATTTTTTCTCTACTGTTAATACTGTAATGAATAGCATTCCTATACTAAAAAAAACGGGAAGAATAATTTGTATTTCCTCAATTTGTGGTACTGAATTAATTAAAAATGCACCAATTGGATATTCCGTTGCAAAATCTGCCTTAAATAGCTTTGTAAAGTCTATAAGTTTTGTTTTATCAAAAAAAGGAATTTTTATTAACTCTATTGCACCTGGAAATATATATTTTAAAGACTCTGTTTGGGAAAAAAAATTTAAAAAAAATAAAAAAAAGATAAAAAAATTTCTTACCGAAAATGTTCCCATGGAAAAATTTGGTACTATAGATAATATATTTGAACTGTGTTATTTTTTAAGTTCTGATAAATCCTTTTCTACTGGAGCTACTTATATCCTGGATGGAGGCCAGACGAGAAAATTTTAATAATTAAGATATTATGGAAAAATCAAAATATAATTTAAAAAATAGATACTGTTTGATAACTGGGGCCGGAGGATTACTCGGCAAAGAGCATGCAATTGCGCTTTTAGAAATAAAATCCAATTTAGTTTTGACTGATATTGATACTAAAGCGTTGTATAAGTTTAGAAAAAAGCTAGTTAAGTCTTATCCTAAGTCAGATATTCTTATTAATAGGATGGATGTTTCAAATGAGAAATCGATTATTAAGGTTGTAAAAGATTTAAAAAAAAATCGGATAAAATTACATGCATTAATAAATAATGCAGCAATCGATTCGAAAATTTCCAAAAACCAAAAAATGTCAAACACTGAAAAATTTGAAAATATTTCTCTTAAAAATTGGAAAAAGCATTTTAATGTAGGTTTAACGGGAGCTATGTTGTGCTCAAAACATTTTGGAAAAATGATTATCCAGAACAAAAAAGGAGGGGTAATTATTAATATAGCATCTGATTTATCTGTAATAGCTCCAAATCATGAAATATACAAAAAAGGAGTCTTTAAACCAGCCATGTATTCAGTAATTAAACACGGAATAATTGGATTAACAAAATATATTTCAACCTATTGGAATTCGAAAAAATTAAGATGTAATGCTATTTCACCTGGTCCAGTAGAAAACGGACAATCAAAAATTTTTATTAAAAAACTTAAAAAACATATACCCTTAAATAGACTAGCATTGAAAAATGAGTATAGAGGAGCAATACAATTTTTATGCTCTGATGCTTCAGAATATATGACTGGGCAAAATCTCATTATCGACGGAGGAAGGAGTGTTTGGTGATTTCTAAAAAAAAATTAATTATACCAAAGGCAACTGACAAAATTAATAATTTATTGGAAAAAAAAATTTTCTCACACAATTTAGCGATTCAGTCGTTAAAAAAACAAACCAAAGTAATTAATAAGGCTATTAGTTTAATTACAAAAAATATAAGTTTAGGAGGTAAAGTATTACTTTGTGGAAATGGTGGCTCAGCAGCTGATGCTCAGCATTTAGCAGCAGAATTTCTTGTTAGATTGCGTCCTAAAATAAATAGAAACCCACTACCTGCTTTGAGTCTACTAACCGATGTTTCTACTTTGTCAGCTTGCGGAAACGACTATTCTTTTCAAGATATATTTTTAAGACCATTTAAAGGTTTAGCAAAAAAAAATGATATCTTAATAGCAATATCTACTTCTGGAAAATCCAAAAATGTTTTAAAAGTATTAAAGTATGCAAAAACCAAAAAATTTAAAACAATCGGATTTTTAGGTAACAAAGGTGGAAATGCAAAAAAATATTGTGATTTTCCGATCGTTGTAAAAAGCTCAATAACAGCACATATACAAGAAGCTCACATATTTTTGGGACATTATATTTTTGAAAGTGTAGAGAGCGCCTTTTTAAAGAAAAAAAATAAATAATTTACAAAAATGTTTACTAAAGCACATAATTGAACTATAAGTGTTCATAAATTGAACATGAAGAAAAATAGAGAAGATCAATTCGAAGTTTTGAGAAAAATTAAGACAAATCCTAAAGCTACTCAAAGAGAACTTGCTAAGGATCTAGGTTTTAGTTTGGGGAAGCTTAATTATTGTCTTAAAGCTTTGAAAATAAAAGGTTTAATAAAGATTAGTAATTTCAGCAAAAATCCAAATAAGATAAATTATATATATATTCTTACCCCCAAAGGAATTGCAGAAAAAACAAAATTGACAATTAATTTTATGAAAAAAAAAATGAAAGAATACGAAGAATTAAAATCAGAAATTAATAAAGACAAAAATTAAATGTTGAAGATAATAAGGCTGTTCAACGAAAGTCAAAAAAAATACTTTTTGGGTTTAATTTGCTTGATTTGTATTGTGTCCATTTTAGAAATGGCAAATTTAGCAATTATAATTCCAATTTTAAATTCTTTTCTAGATATAGAAACTTCTACAAAAGAACGAGGTCTGATATGGTTTACTAATATTCTAAGCCAAAATAACAATTCTATCCAAATTTTTTTGTTTTTATTTTTAATTTTTTTTATTTTAAAAACATTTTTTTCAATATTTGTTTCGTGGAAATACCATAATTTTATTTTTAATTTTATTGAAAACTTATCTTACAATTTATATTCAAAATATCTTTCACAAAAGTATAAACTTTACTCATCAAAAAACTCTTCAGAGTTGTTAAGAAATGTATTAAAGGAAATGGATTTATTTTATCTACATTTACAATCACTTATTCAAATAATTTTAGAAAGCATCATATTATTTGGTATTTTTATTTTTTTGATCTATCTTTTGACTATTCCTACATTGGTCATTGTAGGAACGTCTCTTCTATTAGGTAGTATTTATTATCTCTTTGTTAAGAAGAATTTAAAAACTTGGGGAAAAAATAGACAAATATTAGAAGAGGATAGAATAAAATATATGCAAGAAGGTTTTAATTGCTTAAAAGAAATAAATTTTTTTAAGCGGCATAGTTTTTTTTTAAACCGGTTTAAAATCAAAAATAATAAATTTTACAAAATTTATATCAATTATAACTTTTTCAATTCACTCCCTCGGTATGTTTTTGAGCTATTTACAATAGTCATGATCGCATTAGTATTTTTATTTTTGCTTTTAGAAGGAAAAAATAATGAAGAAATAATAAAAATTTTAGCCCTTTTTTTTGCAGCAAGTTTTAGAATTATACCTTCAGTTTATAGAATTTTTTCAAGTTTGCAAAATTTAAAGTATACACATTCAGCAATTCAAGTACTTTACTATGATTTTAAAAACATTAAAGAAAATATAGTTTTCCCAAATGAGTCAGTTTTGAAGTTTAATGATAATGTAAATTTAAATATAAATACTTTTTCTCATAAATCTTCAGATAACTTTAAATTAAAAAATATAAAACTTGAGATAAAGAAAAATCAAAAAGTTGGAATAATTGGAAAAAGTGGTTCAGGAAAAAGTACAATTTTAGATATTTTTTCTGGCATAATTGACGAGCATAACACCCAAATAAAAATTGACGGAAAAAATTTAGACAAGAATCAACTAAATGAATGGCAAAAATTAATAGGCTTAATTCCTCAAAATATTTCTTTAATAAATGATACTTTTAAACAAAATATCCTTTTTGGCCTTAAAGAAACTGAATTTAAAGATGAAGAAATTTTAAACATTGTAAAAATAAGCAATTTAGAAAAACTTCTATCCAGATTAGAGGATGGAATTAATCATAACATTTCCGAAAAAGGAGCCAACCTATCAGGTGGAGAAATACAAAGAATAGGAATAGCTAGAGCCTTGATATTTAATCCTGAAATTCTTATTTTTGATGAAGCTACCAGTGCTTTGGATACCTTCACAGAAAATGAAATTTTAGAAGATATTAATTTACTGCCGAATAAAACAATCATTATGATCTCTCATAGAATGAATACCTTAAAATTTTGTGACAAAATTTATTTGCTCGATAATGGAAAAATTATTGACGAAGGGTCATATGAAAATTTTAAAGATAAATATTGATGTGGATGAAAAATAATAATACTACACTAATTACGGCTCCTTTAGATATATTCTTTCCTACAAAAAAATCGAAATTAATATTTTTAGGCGATTGGATTGATAGGAAAGTTAAAGATAAACATAAAATCAAGATTAACAACAAAACTATAAAATCTCCCTGGATAGATTTAAGAAAAAGACAAAATGATTTTTTTTATTTAACAAAACGGTTTGAAAAAATTTCGTCTATTTTATATTCCTCTCTTAATACTATTCACAATACTTCTTTTTCAAAAAAATATTGGGAACAAGTTTATGGAATTTGGCTTATAGAATTTTTAATAAGTGTTTATGAAAGATATTTAATCGTTAAAAAAATTGATAATTCCAAAAATATATCAATCTTAACAGTCAACAATGAAAATTATAGAACACCAAAAAATTCACGTGAAGCTAAACAATTTTTTATGTCAGATTATTGGAGTCATTCAATATTTATTGATTTAATAAAAGAATTTAAAAAAAAGATAAATATTAAAATTATTGTAGATCGTAGATTTGATGGAGGATCAATCTTTAAATTTAAAAAGGAAAAATTTAACCTTAAATCATTTATCATAAAATTATTTTCAAAAATTTCAAGTTTTATACATGCTAAAAATGAAATTTTCATTATTACAACGTATCTTCCTTTTTTTAAAGAACTCTTACTTCAAATTAAACTTAACAAAATTCCAAAGATAAATTTACCTTTAGATAATAATTATAATTTTAAAAATAAACTCAATCAAGATTTAAGAAATTTTAAGATAAGAAATAATACAAAAGACGATGATTTTACTAAATTCATTAAAAATATAATTATGCATAATATTCCACTATCTTTTTTAGAAGAATTTAAAGAAATAAGAAAACTTAATAAAAGATTAAATTGGAAGAAAAATCCCAAAAAAATATTCACATCAAGTAGTAATTTTTATGATGACATATTTAAGATTTGGTTAGCTGAAAAAAAAGAAAATGGTTGTAAACTTTTTTTAGGTCAACACGGATCTCAGTTTATTAATAAATTTTGCACTGTTGATTTTTACGCTCAAAAAACCAGTGATAAGATATTGACTTGGGGCAATCATGTTGGAATTGGTGGAAAGTTTCGCCCAATAGGAAATTTAAAAGCCATTAATAAAAAAGTTAAAATTAAAAAAAAACAATTTATTTCGATAATTCAAGATATGCCAACAAAGTATAATGTGCGTCTTTGGCCGGGTTTAGATATGTGTAATTACGAGCATTATATAGATTGCCAAAATATTTTTCTCAAAAAATTGAACAAAAAAGTTTATTCAGATATTAAAATAAGACTAGGTTCAAACTTGAGACATAACTCTGCAAATAATTTATTAAAATTTGAGAGAAAAACTTGGCTCAAAATTCATCCTGATTTAAAGTATGAGTCAAGAGATAAAAATATTTATTCAACTCTTGAAAATTCATACTTGACAATCTTAACTAATGTGACCTCAACATTATTGTTAGAATGTCTAAGCTTTAATATTCCTTTTTTAATTTTAAACCCAAATTATAAGGACATTCTTTCAACAAGAACACTAAGAGACTTCAAAAAATTAGAAAAAAATAATATATTGTATTCTAGCCCAAAAAAATTATCTAATTTTTTGAATACAAATAATTTTAATCAAATTACAAAATGGTGGTATTCAGAAAAAAATCAACAGCTAGTAAAAGAATTTCAAAATAATTATGCAAGTGTAAATATCGAACCCATCGAAGAATTGACAAAAATCTTAAGTCAAAAAAAAAAGAGTTATGAATAAAATAGATCAAAATTTAAAAATTATAGTGGACATATTAAATAAAGAAAAAATTTTTTATTGGATAGGACAAGGAAGTTTGTTAGGCATTAAAAGAGACAATAAATTGATTGAATGGGACCATGATATCGATATTTGTGTCTGGCACGAGGACAATAGCAGAGAGGAGATTATTGAGATTCTTGAAAAAGAGGGATTTAATTATAGAAAGGACCTCGAAATCAGTGATATTAGTGAACAAATGTCTTTTGATAAAAAAGGAGGAAGAAGAGTAGATATCAATTTTTATCAAAAAGGCAAAACAGCCGAAGGAGAGAAAATAGCCTTCATAAAATGGACCATACCAAAAAATTTTTTGATGCAAATTATTGATGCAATATCATATTCTGATACGTACGACTCAAAATTTAAAATCGTAATAAGAAGACTAAAATTTTTGAAACCATTAGCAAATTTTTTTAAGAAAATTTTGATAAGAAAAAATTTTTTTTATAGAAAAGCTGGATATCAACAACCTTTAAATCTACTAAACGAATTTACAGTTATTGATTTTTATAACTTAAAATTGAACGTTCCTTCTCAATCTGAGGAGTACTTAGAATACTTATACGGTAGTGATTGGAGAGTACCTAAAAGAAGATTTTCTTGGTGGAAAGTTAAAAACTTGAAAAAAGATTATGATTAAAAAAAATAATTCAAAAAAAATAAAATTTGTAAATTATTATAAGTTAAGAAAAATTCATTACAAAACTCAGACAACTACATGGAAAGAAATCGAAATCACCAACTGGATTAAAAACCCGTATACAGCATTTAAATCAATTTTTTATATTGAAACTTCAGCTTTAATCGTATATTTTTCCCAGTTCACTAATATTTCACCCAATCAACTAACTTTTGTGTATATCTTTTTTGGTGCGATTGGAGGCTTACTTCTTGCAAGTGATAATAGCTTACTTATATTAATTTCAATTTTTTTAATATTCACAAAAGGTACATTTGATTGGGCTGATGGACTATTAGCAAGAATTAAAAATCAGACATCTAATTTAGGCAATTTACTTGATAACTGGGGTGCTAAAGTTGGTTCATATAGTTTTTTTGCAGGCTTTGGTTATTATCTTTATAATAAAAGCGATAGCGAAGTATTTTTATTGTTGATAATCTTTACTATTTTCTTAAGGGCAATTGATCTAAAAGATTATTCTTATCATTTAGCAATGTACGAGTTTACAAAGCAAAGAGACAAGAAAAAATTTTTTCAAAAACTTAACTTTTCAAAAAATTTATTTTCGAAAAAGAAATTTAACTTATTTAAAATTTTAAAAAACTTTATTCAGAATTATGTGGATGAAAGAGCAAGAACAATAGATTTGATATTATTATTAATTCTTACTGACACTTTCTTTTATGAGTTAATTTTTTTACAATACATCTTTTATTACATGTCATTTAAAGTTATAGTTATATTTTTTGGTGGAATATATGTTACAACCCGTAAAAAATTTTTATTTAAATAATGATAAAAGTAAATGAATTTTTCTATTTTTTAAAAAAAAATAAAGTTGAATATTTTACTGGAGTTCCCGATAGTATTTTAAAAGATACAAATTCTTTTTTAAAAAAAAAAAATGAAAAGAAACATTTTATAACACCAAATGAGGGTTCAGCGATTGCACTGGCTATTGGCTATAATTTAGCAACAAACAAAATTCCATGTGTTTACATGCAAAATTCTGGATTAGGAAATGCATTAAACCCATTAATTTCTATTGCTCACAAAAAGGTTTATTCAATACCAATGTTGCTTTTAATTGGATGGAGAGGTGCCCCTGGCACAAAAGATGAACCACAACATGAACTAAAAGGATCCATAACACCAAAGCTATTAAATTTACTTAATATTAAATTTTGTTCTATAAATGAAAATAAGGATTTTAAAAAAATAAAAAAACTTATTAACTTTGCAAAAAAAAATAAATCTCCTGTAGCATGTTTAGTTAAAAACAATATTTTAAAAGATCTTAAATCTAGAAAGATTAAATCAAAAAGCACAGGTTTGAAAAGATCTTATGTAATAGAAGAATTATTAAATAAGATTGATAAAAAAACAAAAATAATTGCTACAACGGGATTTACATCTCGAGAACTTAATCAACTTAGAAATAATAAAAAAGAGAAAAATGGCCAAGATTTTTATATGGTTGGGGGCATGGGTCATTCAGGTATGGTGTCTTTAGGAATTTCATTAAGAACAAAAGAAAATGTAATATGTTTAGATGGCGATGGATCTTTGCTGATGCATCTCGGCTCCATTATCAGCATTGCAAAGATTGGAGGAAACAATTTTAAACATATTCTATTAAATAATTTTTCTCATGAATCAGTGGGAGGACAAACAACGAACATTAATAAATTGAACATAAATAAAATGATTATTTCTGCAGGTTATAAAAGATATTTTGTTATAAAAAATAAAAGTCAGGTTAGCAAAATAATGCTAAAGTTTTTAAAATCAAAGGGGCCATGCTTCTTGGAAATCAAGATTAAAGCTGGCACTTTAGAAAATTTAAAAAGACCGAAAAACCTATTAAATATAAAAAAATCTTTTATGAACAACTTTTAGATTATTTAAAATGAAAAAAATAAACTTTTATAAAATTAAAAGACCTTATGTTTTTGTTCCAATGTGTTTAGATTTTTTACATCATGGACATATAAATATCATAAAAAAAGCCAATAATTATGGTAACGTAATATTAGGTTTACTTACGGACAGAGGGATAATTAGCTATAAAAAAAAAAGACCAATAATTGAATTTAAAAATAGAAAGAAAATTGCGATGATGTTAAAAAATGTGACTTATATCAAACCAATTAAAAATCTTGATAGTTGCATCAGTTTATCAAAAAAATACAAATTTGAATACGTAGTTCACGGAGATGATTGGAAAAAAAGTAAACAACAATCTGAATTTAGAATAAAATTAAAAGAATCAATGAAAAATTGGCGAGGTAAGGTAATAGACGTTCCATATACTAAAAAAATTTCTTCTTCTATTATAAAAAAAAAGATTAAAAGATATAAAAATAAAGACAAATATAAAATCTAAATCAATGCTAAGTTCGATCAAAGATATCAAAAATTTAATTTCAAATAGTAAAATTAATAAAATATTAATTATTTCGGGAAAAAATTCCTTTTACAAAACTGGTGCTGATAAATATTTTTCCGAGTTGTTGAAAAAATATATTACATATCTATACCTCAAAAAAGAAAAATTGCCTGAATTTAAAGAACTTAAGAAAATTATTAAGATTAAAGAAAATTTTAAACCAGACTTAATCATTGCAGTAGGAGGCGGTTGTGCCATGGACCTGGCTAAAATTTCAAGTGTTTTTGAACTAAGCAGCGATTTTAAATCTAGAATAATAAATTCTGAAATCTCAAAAAAAAAAACGAAATTGTTAGCTATTCCCACAACCGCTGGGTCAGGCGCAGAAGTCACTTCGAATGCAGTAATTTATATTAACAACTTAAAATATTCGGTTGAAAATGATAAAATCAAACCTGATTATTTTTGTTTATTGCCTGAATTATTATTGTCTTCAACTAAACAACTCGATGCCACCGCAGGATTTGATGCGGTAAGCCAAGCAGTTGAATCTTTATTTTCTAGAAAATCTAATAGTCAAAGTATTTTATTTGCGAAAAAAGCATTAAAAATTTTATTAAATAATGAAAAATTTTTTTCCGAAAAAAAGAGTTTGTTCAATGCACATAAAATGGCATTAGGTGCAAATTTATCTGGGAAAGCTATTAATATATCCAAAACAATTGCTCCACACGCATTGTCATATTCTTTTACAACAATGTATGGTATCCCTCATGGACATGCAGTCTCTCTATCTTTCAATAAATTTTTAAAGTTCAATTTTTTTAATCAAGCGGAAGCCACTTGTGATTATGATTTGAAAAAAAGATATGATGTATTATTTAAGATAACAAATACAAAAAATATTCAAGATTTAGACTTTTATTTTAAGAACTTTAAGAAGAAATTGAGATTAGAACAGGATTTTATAAAGCTTGGAATTAACTTAAATAGACACTCTTCCAAAATATTTTCACAAGTTAATGAGCAAAGATTAAAAAATAACCCCATAAAGCTTTTAAAAAGCGATATTTCTAATATTTTTAAAAATTACTAAATCTATTCCTTGAATACAAAATTTCATATTAAAGCTTTACTCATTAATAGATCTCATGTAATGTTCATTTTTTGAACAAAATGAAAAAAAATAAAACTGTCTACATTGGCTTAAGCGCAGATGGAATACATCACGGTCACATGAAACTTTTGGAAAAAGCTAGAAGCTTTGGTGACGTCATCGTTGGATTATTAACAGACGAAGCAATAACAACTTACAAAAGATTACCCTATTTAAATTATGAACAAAGAAAAGCAGTACTATTAAATTTTAAGGGTGTTAAAAAAATTGTGCCACAAACAATTCACGATTATTCAAAAAATATAAAAAGATATAAACCAGATTTTATGATTCATGGAGATGACTGGCGATCAGGATATATGAAAGAATTTCGAAAAAATTGCATTAAAGAATTAAAGTCCTATGGTGGCAAACTTATAGAAATTCCTTATACAAAGGGAGTATCTTCAGCAGCATATATAAATCGATTAAACGAAACATCTATTACACCTGATATCAGAAGATCAACTTTAAAAAGATTAATTGAGTCTAAAAACTTATCAAGATTTATTGAAACACATAATCCTATTTCAGCAATTATTGCCGAAACAACTTATTTTGAAAAAAAAGGAAAAAGAATTGGATTTGACGGTTTCTGGTCCAGCTCTTTAACTGACTCAACTGCACTAGGAAAGCCTGACAACGAGTCTCTATCTAACGCACAAAGAATGTCCTCTATCGACCAAATTTTTGATGTGACTACAAAGCCATTAATTTTTGATGGAGATACTGGAGGACAAATCGATCACTTGGATATGAAGATAAAATCTATGGAAAGATTGGGTGTTTCAGCTGTTATTTATGAGGATAAAAAAGGCTTAAAACAAAATTCACTTTTTAAGAATACTTCAAATCAACAACAAGAAGATAGATTAGTTTTTGGTAGAAAATTGAATACAGCGAAAAAAGCTCAAAGAAGCGAAGACTTTATGGTAATTGCTAGAATTGAGAGTTTCATTTTAGGCAAAGGTTTAAATGATGCTTTATTAAGAGCAAAGACTTATGTCGACTCAGGCGCAGACGCAATTATGATACATAGCAAATCTAATATGACAAAAGAAATATTTAGTTTTTCAAACAAATTTAAAAAAATACATCCTTCAATACCATTAGTTTGTGTGCCATCAACTTACAATCAAGTAAGAGAAAAAGAATTAGAGAATAACGGATTTAATATTGTTATTTACGCCAACCACATGTTGCGCGCTGCTTATCCAGCGATGAAAAAAGTAGCTTTAAAGATTTTAAAAAATAGTAGATCAAAGGAAGCTAATAAGGATTTGCAATCAATTAAAGAAATTTTAGAATTAATACCTGGAGCAAAATAAAGTTTAAAAGAGAATTTAATTAATGAAAGCAGTTATATTATGTGGCGGTTTTGGCACTAGGTTTTCTGAAGAAACTAAATCAAAGCCAAAACCTATGATTTCAATTGGAAAATTTCCAATTTTGTTTCATATACTAAAAATTTATGAAAAAAATGGTATAAATGACTTTATTCTTGCACTTGGTTATAAGGGAAAAATTATAGAAAATTTTTTCAATGAAAAAAATCTGATCAAATTAAATTCTACTTACGCAAAACATTTTAATAAAAAACCACAAAAACTAAACTGGAAAATACAATTTTGTTATTCAGGATTAAATACGATGACTGGAGGAAGACTTTTAAGACTTAAGAAATATTTAATTGAAGAGAAGAGTTTTTTACTTACCTATGGAGATGGCTTAGCAAATGTTGATATTAAAAAATTAATCAAATTTCACAAAAAACATAAAAAAATTGGCACGGTTACCGCGGTTATTCCATCGGCAAGATTTGGAGCACTTAATTTAAACGGACAAAAAGTTGCGTCTTTTCAGGAGAAACCACAATCAGGTGAAGGATGGATTAATGGTGGGTTTTTTTGCTTTCAAAATAGAATTTTTGAATATTTAAAAAATGATAAGACTATTTTAGAGAAAGAACCTTTATCCAATTTAGCCAAAAATAAAAATTTGCACGCATATAAACACCACAAGTACTGGCAATGTATGGATACAAGAAGAGACCATGATTTGCTAATTAAACAATGGAAAGACAAAAAAGTTTTATGGTTAAAAAGATAGATTTATATAATTTTTACAAAAATAAAAAAATTTTGATAACTGGTCACACTGGTTTCAAGGGAAGTTGGTTAAGTACATGGTTTTTGAAAATAGGGTGTAAAGTTGTAGGAGTTTCAAAAGATATTCCTACAAAGCCGTCGAACTTTCTAATTTTAAGTTTAAATAAAAAAGTTAAAAATTATTATAAAGATGTTACAAATTTTATAAGTATAAAGAATATCATTTTAAAAGAAAAACCAGATGTAATTTTTCATTTTGCCGCTAAATCTATAGTATCGGAGTCATATACTAAACCTTTAGAAACAATAAACACTAATACAATTGGATCATTAAATGTTTTACATTCAGCATCTTTATTAAAAAAAAGGTGTGTTTGTATCATGATAACAAGTGATAAATGTTACTTTAATCAAGAAAAGAAAACAGGATATACCGAAGAAAGTCTACTTGGTGGAAAAGATATTTATAGCGGATCGAAGGCCGCCGCTGAAGTTTTGTTAAATTCTTATTATCATTCATTCAAAGTGAAAAATAAAAAGCTATTATTTTGCACAGCAAGAGCAGGTAACGTTATTGGTGGAGGTGATTGGTCTAAAGATAGATTAGTGCCAGATATCATGAAGTCTTGGGCTAAAGGAAAAAAAGCTCAAATAAAAAACCCAAAATCCATAAGACCTTGGCAACATGTTTTAGAACCTTTATTTGGATACATGAAAATGGGAATTATATTAAACTCCAAAAAAAAATTAAATGGACAATCGTTTAATTTTGGACCTTCAAACGGTAGAATTTATAAAGTAATCGATTTAGTGAAAAAATTGGAGTTCTCAATGAATCTGAAAAAAAAATATACTATAAATAGAAATATTTATTTTAAAGAAACAAAAATTTTAAAACTTAATAGTTTTAAAGCGAAAAAAATATTGAATTGGCAAGCTTACTTAAACCTACAAGAAATGGTCGCTTATATTTCTACCTGGTATTTAAATTACTTCAAAAAAAATACCGATATGTATAAATTTACTTTAAGTCAAATACAAGATTACGAAAACAAAATTTAACGAGCTTTGAAAAAAAATTTAAAGATTCTTATAGCAGGCGGTACAGGATTTATTGGCTATCATTTAGCGGTAAAAGCTTTAAAAAAAAAATTTTCTGTAACATCAATATCAACAAAAAAACCGATTAAAAAAAGATATAATTCTAAGGTAAAATACATCATTTGCGATACATCTAATTTTAATTTGTTAAGCAAAAAATTAAATATTGATTACGATGTCATTGTTAATTTAAGTGGATATGTAAATCACTCAGAAAAAAAAAAACTTACTTAACTCATTACAAGGGTTGTAAAAATCTTGCAAAATTTTTCTTGAAAAAAGACATAAAGGCTTTTATCCAAATTGGAAGCGGACTTGAGTATGGTAACAGCAAAAGCCCACAAATTGAAAGTGCCAAGTGCTCTCCTCGTTCTGTTTATTCTCTTGCAAAATATAAATCTACTGTATTCTTAAGAAAATTATTTTTTAATTATAATTTTCCAGTTACAATATTACGTTTGTACCAAGCATATGGGCCTAAACAAGATACCAATAGATTAATACCATCGGTAATTGAACAAAGTTTTAAAGGAGAGAAAATTCCTTGCTCTCACGGTTTACAATTAAGAGATTTTTTATATATCGATGACCTTACAGATCTAATTTTTAAGATTATTCATAATGAGAAAGCCAAAGGTGAAATATTTAACGTTGGTTCTTCAAAACCAATTAAAATAAAAGAAGTTATAAAAAAAATTGTAAAAATTGTTGGATCAGGAAAACCAAATTTTGGAGCAATTAAAATTAGAAAAGATGAGACCATGAAGATGTACCCAAGCATCAAAAAGGCAAAAAAAATTTTGAATTGGACACCAAAAAATATTTTTACTACAGGTATAAAAAAGACTATTAGAAGTTATAGAAATGATCTCTGCAAATAAGAAGATAAGTATAATAATGAATTGTTATAATGGACAAAAATACCTAGATGAAAGTTTAAAAAGTATTTTTGCACAAACTTATAAAAATTGGGAATTAATTTTCTGGGATAATTTATCAGAAGATAAAAGCAAAGAAATCATTAAAAGTTATAACGATGAAAGAATAAAATACTATAAATCAAATAAGTTTTTAAATTTGTATGAAGCACGAAATGAAGCAATTAAAAAATCTCAAGGAGAATATATAACGTTTCTGGATACAGATGATTATTGGTCAAAGGATAAACTTGAAAAACAAATTGATTTTTTTAACAAAAATAGACAATTCAAAATAGTTTATTCGAATTACTACACTGTTAATCAAATAAAAAATAAAAAATATTTAACTAATAAAAATCTCCTACAAGGGAATATAACAAAAAGCTTACTAAAAAATTATGTAATAGGAATTCTAACAGTATGTATTGATAGGTCTGTTTTTGATAAAAGTATGTTCAATGAAAAATTTAACATAATTGGTGATTTTGATTTTTTCATGAGTCTAAGTAAAAGCTACGAAATTGGATGTATTCAAGAACCTTTAGCTTGTTACAGAGTGCATGAGAATAATTATTCAAGAATTAAATTGAAAACTTATATTGATGAATTAAAAAATTGGATAAATGAAAATATTAAAGATTACGAAAAAAATGGTTATAATCTAAATAAACAAAAATATGAATTAATTAAATTGAAAGTAAAATTTTTTTTAGCTTCAATGGGCGTGTAGTTCAGTGGTAGAACGCTACGTTGACATCGTAGAGGTCATAAGTTCAATTCTTATCACGCCCACCAACCGCTAGATATTTGGCCTTATTCTACTATTTACTTATTATACTAAAAATACTATAAACCTTTGCCTGGTGATTATTGCGAAGGGGTTACACCCGATCCCATTCCGAACTCGGAAGTTAAGTCCTTCAGCGCCGATGGTACTTTGTCTTAAGATACGGGAGAGTAGGACG
>MDSV01061150.1_pt1 | contig 19773 bp, 20 predicted proteins | sample 810851 | NCBI WGS metagenome assembly MDSV01 (sample SAMN05326640, study PRJNA326480) | marine metagenome | isolation source: seawater | place: Atlantic Ocean: North East | collected 2012 | reverse complement strand
GAAAAAGTTGGTGATGTAGTAAAAGAAGGTGATGAAGTTTCAGTTAAAGTAATTGGTTTTGATAGAGGAAAAGTAAAACTATCTATTAAAGAAGCTAGTTAATGAAAATTAGCATTAAGATGCTTAATTCATATAATAATTTTTAGGTAATATTTTTGGGATTAGGCATTCCAACTTTATTATACCCAGCATCCACATAATGAATTTCGCCGGTTACAGCAGCAGCCAGATCACTTAACAAATATAATGCTGAACCACCAACATCATTTATATCAACATTTCTTTTTAATAAAGAATGATCTTCGTTCCATTTATATAAAAATTTAGCATCACCAATAGCAGAAGCTGCCAATGTTTTAATTGGACCTGCACTTATTGCATTAACTCTAATATTTTTTTCACCTAAATCCCTAGCCAAATATTTAACACTTGTCTCTAGTGCAGACTTACAAACACCCATAACGTTATAATTTGGAATGACTTTAGTAGACTCGTATGTTAGCGTTAACATACTACCGCCACTGTTCATTATTTTAGATGCTTCTTTAGCAACTTCAGTAAAAGAAAAGCATGATATTTGCATACTCTTTAAAAAATTATCTCTCGTAGTATTTAAATATTCTCCAGATAACTCTGACTTGTCCGAATATGCTACAGCATGTACTACAAAATCTATATTATTCCATTTTACCTTAATATCTTCAAAAAGTTTAATAATCTCTTCTTTGTTTTCCACATTGCAACTAAGTGTAAAATCAGAATTTAAAGATTTAGCTAATGGAATAACTCTTTTTTTTAAAGCATCGCCTAAATAGGTAAAAGCTAAATCAGCACCGTGTTCGGCAAGTTTTTTAGAAATACCCCAAGCAATTGATCTATCATTAGCAACACCCATTATCAGTCCCTTTTTACCTTTTAATAAAGACATATATTTAATTTATCTTTTCAAATATTAATGTTGCATTAGTCCCACCAAAGCCAAAGCTATTGGACATTACAGAATTAAGCTTAACATCTTTTTCTACTTTTGTTATTATTGGAAACTTTTTAGCTTCATCATCCATTTGTGTAATATTAGCTGAGCCTGTAATAAAATTATTTTTCATCATTATTAAACTATAAATTGCTTCATGAACAGATGCGGCACCTAGAGGATGTCCGGATAAAGATTTAGTGGAGCTAATTTTAGGAACATTATCTTTAAAAGTTTCACCTATAGCTTTTAATTCTGTTATATCACCAACCGGAGTAGATGTTCCATGTGTATTAATATAATCAATTTTATTTTTAGAAGTACTTAATGCCATATTCATACATCTTACAGCTCCTTCTCCAGATGGTGCTACCATATCATATCCATCTGATGTAGCTCCATAACCTGTGATTTCAGCATAAATCTTCGCTCCCCTTGCTTTAGCGTGTTCATATTCTTCCAAAGCTAGAACTCCTCCTCCTCCAGCAATAACAAATCCATCTCTTGTCTTATCATATGCCCTAGAAGCCTTTTCAGGAGTATCATTATACTTCGAAGATAAAGCTGTCATAGCATCAAACATAGCAGTCATTGCCCAATGTAACTCTTCACTTCCACCTGCAAACATAACTTTCTGTTTACCAGACTGAATCAATTCGACAGAGTTACCAATACAATGTCCACTTGTTGCACAAGCTGAACTCATTGTATAATTTACACCCTTGATTTTAAAAGGAACAGCTAATGTAGCTGAAGCAGTACTCGCCATAGTTCTTGGAACAATAAATGGACCCATTAATTTTGGAGTTTTTGCTCTAGTTTTATCTGCTGCTAAAATTACATTTTCTATAGATGGACCACCAGAACCCATAACTATTCCAGTTGAAATATTGCTAATATCTTTATCTTCTAAACCAGAGTCTTTTACAGCTTCTTTCATAGCTATATAATTATAAGCAGAACCAGATCCCATAAATCTTATTACTTTTCTATCAACGTGGTCTTCTATTTTTATTTTGGGTCTACCATGTATGTGGCTTTTTAAATTGTGTTCTTTATATTCTTCACAAAAAGAAATACCTGACTTTGAATTTAATAATGATTGATAAACCTCATCTTGATTATTACCAAGACAAGACACAATTCCAATACCTGTTATTACTACTCTTTTCATTATTTAAACAATCCTACTTTTAAACTTTCAGCTTGGTATATAGCTTTTCCATCAGCATATAAAGTTCCATCAGCTAATCCTACAACAGCTCCCTCTTTTTTTAAAATCCTTTTCATATTAACTTCATATTTAGCAATCTTGGCAGTTATAAGAACTTCTCCTGTAAATTTTACAGAATTTACGCCTAACGCCCTACCTTTTCCAGGCTCACCTTTCCAGCCTAAATAAAAACCAACTAATTGCCACATAGCATCCAAACCAAGACATCCTGGCATCACAGGATCTTCTTTAAAATGACAGTCGAAAAACCACATCTTTTTTTCTATATCAAATTCAGCTTCTATTAATCCTTTTTTATACTTGCCTTTATTTTCGTCAACATTAGTTATTCTATGGAACATTAGCATAGGAGGTGAAGGTAATTTTGCATTACCTGGTCCAAACAATTTGCCATTTGCACAGTCTATTAGTTCCTCATATTTAAAGCTATTTTTTTTAATCATATAGATAAATTAATACTTGATTTAAGAGCTTTATAACATATATTTAGTTTAGAATAATTATAAGTTACAAAAAGCAAAGAAATAAGTGAAGTTTTACAATGATAAATGATTTTAAACCTTATATAGATAGACTTAGATCATCTGGTCTCAGACCTACAAAACAAAGACTAGCAATATGTAAGGTTCTTTTTGATAGAAAAGAAACTTTTCATTTTACAATTGATAAATTAAAAAAAAAAATTGAAAAAAATACAAAAAATAAAATTTCTTTAGCGACTGTATACAATACGGTACATGCTTTTAAAAATAATGGATATTTAAAAGAAATTTCTCTTCAGGGAAACAAAACTTTTTTTGACACAAACTCAACTAGTCACCATCATTTTTATGATCAGGATTCAGGAGACTTAATGGATATTAAAAATGAAGATATTTTTCTTAGCAAGTTGCCTTCCCCGCCGAAAGGTAAAAAAATAAAAGAAATAGAAGTTACTGTAAGAGTTGCGAACAATAATCAAAATCAAAAAAAATAAAAATAAAACTTATTTAAAACGATTCTAAACTATTGACTTTTAGTTTAGAATCATTATAAATTATAATTGTTAATAACAATGGAGGATTAAATGTCATTAAAAGGAAGTAAAACAGAAAATAATTTAAAAGAAGCTTTTGCAGGAGAAAGTCAAGCAAATAGAAGATACTTATATTTCGCGCAAAAAGCAGATGTTGAAGGATATAATGATGTTGCTGCAGTATTCAGGTCTACTGCAGAAGGTGAAACAGGACATGCCCATGGACACTTAGAATTTTTAGAGGAAGTTGGAGATCCAGCTACTGGAAAACCAATTGGAGAAACTAAAGATAATCTAGCTTCAGCAGTTGCTGGAGAAACTCATGAGTATACTGATATGTATCCTGGAATGGCAAAAACAGCTAGAGAAGAAGGATTCGAAGAAATAGCTGATTGGTTTGAAACTTTAGCAAAAGCAGAAAAATCACATGCAGGTAAATTTCAAAAAACATTAGAATCAATCTAATAAACATTATGGTGGGATATTTCCCACCATAAAATAATAATTAAATGAACAAAGAAGGCAGCACAAAAGCGCCAATACGGCATCCTATAAATTTTGAACATCCTGATTTTTTGGATGAAAAAAAATTAGATGAAGAAGTAAGAAGAGTATTTGATATTTGTCATGGATGTAGGCGATGCTTTAATTTATGCGATAGTTTTCCAAAACTTTTTGATATGATTGATGCATCAAAAAATGAGGATGTAGACAGTCTATCAAGTGATCAATTTACTCCAGTTGTAGATTCATGCACACTTTGTGACATGTGTTTCATGACTAAATGCCCATATGTGCCACCTCATGAATTTGATTTAGATTTCCCTCACTTGATGCTTAGGTATCGAACACTTCAAAAAAAACAAAATAAATTACCTTATATTCCTACACAATTAGCTCAAATAGATAGAAATGCAAAAATTGGCATTTTGTTTTCTCGGATTATAAATTGGATATCAAACACTAAAAATAAATTTTTAAGAAAAATATTAGAACTTACTATAGGCATAGACAAGAGAGTCAATCTTCCAAACTATAACTCTGAAACATTTTCAAGTTATTACAAAAAAAATAACAATTCTATAAATCTAGAAAATCAAGCCAAAAATAGAAAAGTAGTTATTTATTCAACTTGTTTTGTAAATTTTAATAAGAAAAAAACAGGAATTGCAGCACTTAAAGTTTTAAAAAAAAATGGTGTAGAAGTTGCAGAATCTTATCCAGGTTGTTGCGGCATGCCAAATCTAGAGCAAGCAGATTTAAAAAAAGTAACTGTGCAAGCTAAAAAAGTGTCAAAAGAATTATTAAAATGGGTAGATAAAGGTTATCAAGTTATAACTCTTACAGCTAGTTGTGGACTTATGTTAAAGTTTGAGTGGCCATTATTACTACCTAATGATAAAGAAATAAAAAGATTATCTAAAAATACTAGTGATATTGATGAGTATATAGTTGATATTTCAAATAAAGAAGGTTTAGCGTCAGGTCTTAAAGAAATAGATGGTGGTGTAACAGTTCATCATGCATGTCATGCGCGAGCACAGAACATGGGGATAAAAGCTAGAGATATGTTAAAATTGATTCCAAATATAAAAATAGATGTTGTTGAAAAATGCGCCGGCCACGGTGGAACTTTTGGTGTAATGAAAACAACTCACAACCTTGCTCTAAAAGTTGGAAGACCTGCGGCAAGACAAGTTAAAAATAAAAATAATAAATATATGGCGTCAGATTGTCCGTTGGCAGGTAAACATTTAGAGCAATTAAAACAAGATACAAAAATTTCCAATGATGAGGCATTACATCCTATAGAACTACTAGCTAAAGCATATAAATTATAGTTATGACAAAAGAAAATAGAATAATAGAAAAAACAGATTTAATAAGTAGTGATTCTTACGCAAAAAATAGAAAAACAATTAGGAAAAAATTAGTTGAATTTAAAAAAAATAGAAGAGTATCACTAGGACCTCACGCTACATTTTATTTTGAGAATTTTGAAACAATGCTCGGACAGGTTCAAGAGATGCTACATATAGAAAAAGGTGGTAATGAACAACTAAAAGATGAATTAACAGCGTATAACCCTTTAATTCCTAAAGGAAAAGAACTTATAGCAACTTTAATGTTTGAAATTGATGATCCAAATATAAGAGCCAATTTTTTAGGTAAAGTCGGGGGTATAGAGGAAAAAGTTTATTTGCAGATCGAAAAAGATATATTAAAAGCAAATCCAGAAAAAGATGTAGATAGAACATCTGCAGAAGGTAAAGCTTCTTCTGTTCAATTTATACATTTTAATTTCTCTGAAGATCAAATTATTAAATTTAAAGATATTAATACTGAAATTATTCTTGGAATCAATCATGACTTATACAATCATAAGATTAAAATATCTAATGAAGTGCACAAATCACTTATGGCTGATTTTATTTAACTTTACCCCATAAAGAGCTTTTTAATACCCATCCACTAAAGTTTTCTGTTTTAATTTTACACCATTTTATTTTGCATTTTTTTATTAGAACTAATCTTCCTGCTTCTAATTTTGCAATTGGTTTTGAATAAATTGTATCTTTTTTATAAAGTAAAATATTATTTTTTATACATATTGCAGATTTTTTCTTAGTAAGTTGTGATATATGAATCCATCCAGAATTATTAAAATAATCTAAAATTTTTATCCAGTTATCTGACTTATCCAAAACCTTAACTGGAAAAAATTTTTTTTTATAAATAAGCTTAATCGGATATTCAAATGATGGTCCTTGCCTAAGATTGACCTCATTGTTTTTTAACGATAAATATTTTATATCTTCACTAGCTGAAACAAATACTTGCAAAGATATAATAATTATAAATATAATATTAAAAATTAAAAAAGATTTATTTATTTTTCTCATTACAACTACAACTTAACCTCTTATTTAGTTTAACTTTTCTAAATGAAAGTTTTAATGCATCTATGATTAGTATATGACCACAGAGAGTCTCTCCAATACCAAGAATTTCTTTTATAACTTCATTAGCTTGAATTGTGCCCACAATGCCTCCTAAGACCCCAAAAATGCCGTCAAACTCGCAATTATCTATATCTTGGTCTGCTTGAGGCATAATAGGAATAAAGCATCTTAAGCAAGGAGATTTTTTTTTAGTAAAATTAAAAGTATAAATATGACCATCAAATTTACTGATTGCTCCAGAAACTAATATTTTATTTTTTTTTAAGCAATAATCATTAATTAAAAATTTGGTACGAAAATTATCACTACCATCTACAATAAAATCGAACTCATCTGCTATTTTTTCTATATTTTTATTTGTAAGTCGTTGAATAAAAGATTTAAATTTTATATCAGAATTATTTTTTTTTAATTTTTTTATAGCTGTAACAGATTTTTTTTTGTTTAAATCCCTAATTGAAAATATAATTTGCCTACTAAGATTAGAAATATCAACTTTATCATTATCAATTATTCCAATTTTACCAATGCCCATTGCAGTTAAGTAGATTGCAACTGGAGATCCTAAACCACCAGCACCAACAATTAATACACTAGATTTTAATAATTTTTTCTGGCCTATCGCCCCAACTTTTTTAAGAATTATTTGTCTAGAGTATTTTTCTATTTGTTTTTTTGTTAGTTTCATCAAAACTTTATTTACCAGTTGAACCAAATCCACCTTCTCCTCTTAAAGTATTAGGTAAATTATTAACTTCTTCTATTTCCATTTTATGTACTGGCATCAAAACTAGTTGTGCGACTCTATCTTTATTATTGATTGTAAAATCAATATTTCCATGATTAAAAAGTATTATCTTAATTTCACCTCTATAATCACTGTCAATTGTTCCGGGTGTATTTAAAACAGTTATATTATTTTTAGCCGCAAGCCCTGACCTTGGTCTGATTTGTATTTCATAATTTTCTGAAAAAGCAACTGAAATGCCAGTAGGTACTAAACATGAGTTTTTAGGTTTTAATTTGATAGGTTTTTTTATAAATGCCATTAAATCCATACCAGATGCACCTTTTGTTTTGTAAACTGGTATTTCTACGTCCGGATCTAATTTTTTAATTAATACTTTTACCATTAAACTTTAATTTAATTGGGTAATAACTCTATCAACAATTTCATCTGATATTTCAGATTTAGTTTTTCTAGTAAGCACTTCTTCAATAGAATTTTTATTTTTATAAAAAATTCTAACCTCATTAAAATCTGATTCAAAACCAATAGATTTATCTGATACATCATTTGCTATGATCCAATCACAATTTTTTTCTGACAGTTTGCTTTTTGCATTATTTATAATATCATTTGTTTCTGCAGCAAAACCTATAACTATTTTAGGTCTTAGGTAATTATGATTTGATATATAATTTAATATATCAATATTTTTTTCTAGATTTAAATTTAAATAATTTTTTTTTTTAATTTTTTCTTTTTTAGTTTCTTGAACTTTGAAGTCTGCAACGGCTGAAGAAAATATAGCAACATCAGCAGGTAAGCTATTTTGAGTTTCTTTAAACATTTGTTCGGCTGTTTCAACTTTTATTAAATTTATATTTTTATCTACTTTTAAGTTAGTTGGACCAGATATAAGTGTAGTTTCAAATCCCCTTTTTGATAAAGATTTAGCTAATTCAAAACCTTGTTTACCACTAGATTTGTTAGTTATAAATCTAACTGGGTCAATATATTCACGTGTTGGTCCTGCTGTCACAATAGCTCTGTATTTTTTATTTTGATTTAAATTGCTAAAATAATTATCAATTTTTTCAATAATATTGATGGGATCTGTCATCTTGCCTTCACCAAATTCCCCGCACGCCATGTCACCTATCACAGGACCAATGATTTTATATCCAAAATTTTTTAATTTATTTAAATTATCTCTAGTAGAAGGGTGTTCCCACATTCTTACATTCATTGCTGGCACTACAAAAACATCTTTATCTGACGCAAGTATTACAGTAGAAGCTAAATCATCTGAAGACCCAACACTTAATTTAGATATAGTATTAGCTGTAGCTGGAGCTACCAGAATAATATCAGCCCATCTAGAAAGAGATATATGATCCATTTCCGCTTCATCTTCAGCATCAAATAAATCTTCATAAACTTTTTCTTGCGATAATGAAGCGACAGATAATGGTGTAATAAATTCTTTTGCACTTTTAGTTAAAATTACTTTAATTTTTGCTTCATTCTTCTTAAATAATCTAATAATTTCCAAACTTTTATATGCAGAAATTCCACCACAAATAACTAAAAGTATTTTTTTTTCGAATAAATTTTTCATAATTTTATTATTTGAATACTATGAGAGCAAAAATTACAAGTACTAAAACTGCACCTAGTACTTTGTTTCTAATTAATTGTAACTTTAATTCTTCTTCCTTTAAACCTTTATATAGTAGTGTATTTGGATTAAATTTACCTTCTGCGATTAAAGCCATAACATCATTTAAGCGATCCATAACTATAGGTAAATTTGGCAATCTCTTTAGAACTTCAGAAGCATTATCGGCAGTTTCACTTATCTTTAAAAATGGATTTTTAACTTCTTTTAACCAATCTTCAAGAACTGGCTTAGAAACATCCCAAATATTTGTGTCAGGATCGAGTTTTCTAGCTACCCCCTCAACTACAACCATTGTTTTTTGTAAAAGAAGCAATTGTATTTGAGTTTGCATATGAAATTTTTCGGTAACTTCAAAAAGTTGACTTAACAATTTACTTCCAGATATATTTTTAATTGATTGACCAAATATTGGCTCCCCAATTGAACGTAATGCTTGAGCAAATTTATCTTTAGAAGTATCTTTTGGAACTAATCCTGCTATAAAATGTATCTCAGCTACTTTTTGATAGTCTCTTTTAATAAAACCATAAAGAATTTCAGCTAAATATTTTTTATTATTTTTGTCTAGTCTTCCCATTATTCCAAAATCGACAGGTATTATGTCTCCACTTTTATCTACAAAAAGATTTCCTTGGTGCATGTCTCCATGGAAAAAACCATCTCTAATCGCATGTTTTAAAAAATGTTGAATTACATTTTTTGCAACTTTTTTTAAATTAACATTTAAGGATTTTAAACTTTCTATTTCTCGTATTGAAACACCACTTACCTTATCTAGGCATAAAACTTTCTTACTAGTAAAATTCCAATAAATTTTAGGTACTTTGAATCCTATATCATTTTTAGTATTTTCATAAAATTCATTTGCTGCGGCAGCTTCAAAACGTAGATCCATTTCTATATTTGTAATTTCTCGAAGAAGCTGAACTATTTCAACCAATTTGAGTCTTTCAGTTTTTTTCACAAGGTTTTGCACAATGTATGCTAAAAGCATTAGAGCATCTAATTCTTCATTAAAGATTTTTTCTATATCAGGTCTCAGAATTTTAATAGCTACTTCCCTATCAGAGCCAGCTTGTTTTATGTTAGCTAAATGAACTTGTGCTATAGAAGCTGCAGCAATGGGTTCAGAAAAATTTGTAATTTGAGAAAAATTTTCATCCCCAAGTTCTTCTTTTAATATTTTTTTTGCTTCCTCCAATTTAAATGGGGGCAATTTATCTTGAAGCCTTTCTAACTCTTTAGACAAATTTTCTCCAATAATATCAGGTCTGGTAGCTAAAAATTGACCTAACTTAATAAATGTAGTCCCCATATCTTGAAGAGCATTACATAAATTTTTTCCTGGGTTTGAATGATTTTTGTCAAATTTGGGTTTTAAACCAAGACTAACTAGATAAAAAAGTAATTTTATAAAAAAAGGCGGATTGTATATTTCATAAATTGAAGAAATAGCACCTGAAGCTGATAATCTTCTTCCAATTTTAAATAACATTAATAATTTTTTTAACATTTAAATTTTCCAAGCTGAATGAATTGCTACAACACCACAGCTTAAATTTTTATAAGATACATTAGAGAATTTGTTCTTTTTTAATTTTTCGATGAACTTATTTTGATCATAAAAATTTTCAATACTATCAATTAAATATTTATAAGGCTCTGATTTACCAACAATAACCTTACCTACTTTTGGAATCGATTTTGAATAAGTTTTATAAAGTTTATTTAAAGTGTGATTTTCAACTTTTGAAAATTCTAAGCATAAAAAATGTCCTCCCGGTTTTAATACTCTGAAAGCTTCTCTTAACGCAAAATCAATATTCTCAACGTTTCTTATTCCAAAACTAATCGTGTAATAATCAAAATGGTTATTTTGAAAAGGTAATTTTTCAGCATTATTACAAAACCATTTGACTTTAGAGTTGTTTAAAAACTTACTTTTGCTCAAGTTAAGCATTTCTTGATTTTCATCAACACAATAAACAAGTCCATCATAATTAATTTTTTTTAGGTATAATTTGGCTATATCTCCTGTGCCACTTGCTACATCAATTAATTTTGTTCTTCTTTGTGGGTTTAAATAGTCAATAAAATTTTTTTTCCAAATCCTATGCAACCCAAATGACATAAGATCATTCATTAAATCATATTTACTTGAAACATCTTGAAAGACTTTAGTCACAAATCTATCGGTTTTTTTATGATGTATTTTCATTTAAATTAATAGATCATATGTTAATTTTTTTTACAATATATAATTTATAAATGCCTGAGCTTCCAGAAGTAGAAATAGTAAAAAGATCTTTGAATAAAATAGCAAATAAAGCAAAAATTATAAGTGTTAAAATAAGAAATAGAAATTTACGTTATAAATTACCTAATAATTTTTCTAATAAACTACTTAATGAAAAAATAACTAAAATTATAAGAAGATCAAAATATATAATTATATATTTAAAAAAAAGAATTCTTTTAGTCCATTTAGGTATGACGGGTAAATTTATAGTAATAAATAAAAAGAATAATAAAATATTTAGAACTAGTTTTTATTATGAATTAAATATATTACCACAACATAATCATATTTATTTTAGGTTAAATAATAATTTTACACTGATTTATAATGATGTAAGAAGATTTGGTTTTTTTAAGATATATGAAAATCAAGCATTAAAAAATATTTTATTTTTAAAAAAACTTGGTCCAGAACCCTTAAGTAAAAATTTTAATGAAGTTTATTTTAAAAAATTTATCAAAAAAAGAAAAAAAGGCATCAAAAATTTATTAATGGACCAAAAATTTGTTAGTGGTCTTGGAAATATTTATGTAAATGAAGTATTACATATGGCTAAAATCCACCCATTAAGAGATTGTTATAATTTAAATCATTTAGAAATAAAAAAAATTATTCTTAATGTTAAATTAATACTTAAGTCATCTATTTCTAAAGGAGGGTCTACAATTAAAGATTTCAAAAATATAGCTGGTAAAAGTGGTGATTTTCAGCAATTTTTTAGAGTCTATGGTAGGGAAAATAAAAATTGTTCTCGTATTTCGTGTAAAGGAAAAATAAAAAATTTAACTATCGGTAATCGTTCATCTTACTATTGTAATAATTGCCAAATTTAAATTGGTATTGACCAACATGATTCAAAAAGATATATATTCACCACTTTATGCCAAATACCAAATCAGGAATAAGACGTACAAAGTTAACCAAAAGTCAGTCCCTAGTAAATAGAGTAAGAAAAAGCAAATACAAGTCAGCAGTTAAAAAGATGACTTTGTACCTAGATAGTGGAAAAGTAAAAGAGGCTAAAGCTTTTTTACCAAAATTCTACTCTCAATTGATGAAAGTTGCAAAAACAGGCATAATAGATAAAAAAACAGCTTCAAGAAAAATTTCTAGAATTACAAAAAGAATAAATAAAATTAATAAATAAAATTAGTCAATTCAAAGTTGTTAGTTTTTTTCTTATAACTAAATAAAGAAAAATAAAAAAAAAAAATACAACATCTAGTAACATCTTAAAGGTTGAATATTAAAGAAGAATATATTTAAAATATTTTTTATACAACTAAAAATTTTTAGCAGTTGAAATTCAACTTAGTTTTTTTAATACAACCTAAAAATATTTTTTTTTTAATACAACCTAATAAGCGTTGCAACAAAGTAAAAAAAAAAATAGAAATATTGAAATAAAAAAATCTTTATGACCGAAAATTTAAAAAAGCAAAGTAATATTTCTTCTTCTGCTCAAGAAGAAAAGTTATTAAACTGGAATGAAGTGCTTGAAAAATCAAAAAAAAACTTTGGTCATGATATTTATGAAAGCTGGATAAAAAATGTGAATTTAAATAAAGAGTTTAATCATTATGTTATTTTATCAGTACCAACAAGATTTGTAAGAGATTGGATAGTTTCTAGATATGCTGACAAAATGTTGGATATAATTAAACAATTTAAAAAAAGCATTCAAAGAATTGAATTTTTAATTGAAGAAAATAGGGAAAAGAATGAAGAAATCTTTTCAAATAAAAAACTCAAGGTTACATCGATTGAAAACTCACTTCTAAATTACTACAGATTTAATTCCAACAACAGATTTGATAACTTCATGGTTGGAGAAAGCAATGAGCTTGCATATACTGCAGCACGTAAAGTATGTGTGCAATCAGCACATTATAATCCATTGTTTATTTATAGTGAGGTTGGAATGGGCAAAACACATTTGCTAAATTCAATAGGTTTAGAAGTTGGTAATACGAAGAAAGTCATGTTTATTTCGGCAGAAAGATTTATGTATCATTTTGTTAGATCTATAAAAAGTCACGAAATGGTTAAATTTAAAGATTTTTTCAGAAGTGCAAATATTTTTATTATTGACGATATACAGTTTGTTAATGGAAAAGAAGCTATTCAAGAAGAGTTTTTTCATACTTTCAACGCGTTGATAGAAAGAGGTTCGCAAATCGTTATATCATCAGATAGACCCCCTTCAAGTTTAGATAGAATTCACGACAAAATAAAATCACGTATGGCAGGTGGACTAGTAATAGATATTCAGCCACCTGATTTAGACTTAAGAATTAAAATTTTAAAAAGTAAATTTCAAGAGATTAAAAATAATTTTAAAGAAAATTATGATTTAAATGATGATGTATTTAAATTTTTAGCTTCTGAAGTTACTTCTAGCATTAGAGAAATGGTTGGCGCATTAAACAGAATATTAGCTTTCAGCAAAATAAATACAAAATCTCCGACAATTTATGAATGCAAAAAAATTTTAAAAGATTTTATCAATACTAATAACAAAACAATAAATGTTGAATCTATTCAAAATTTAGTTGCTTCGCATTTTAACTTAAATATTCAAGAACTATTATCTCCTAGAAGATCTAGATCATTAGCAAGACCAAGGCAGATTGCTATGTATTTAGCTAAGCAGTTTACCACTAACTCTTTACCTGATATTGGAAGAAAATTTTCTAACAGAGATCATACTACAGTAATTCATGCAGTAAAAAAAATTGATGAATTAATGAAAAATGATAATGATATAAGACAAAATGTTTTAGACCTTAAAAAAAAACTAATTTAAAATTTTGCAATGGAATTTACGATTAATAGAGATATTTTTTTAAAATCACTAGCACACGCCAATGGAATAATAGAAAAGAAAACGACCCTGCCGATATTATCAAACATACTAATAGAAGCTAAAAATTCAAAAATAAAGATAACAGCAACAGATTTAGATATAATTTATTTTGAGGAATTTTCTCCTAATGAGATTATTAAAGAGGGATCAACCACAACTTCAGCTAGTATTCTTTATGATATTTTAAGAAAGTTAGAAGCAAATGATAAAGTTGTTTTAACTTTAGTAAATGAAAATAAACTTAAATTAATAGCTGGAAATTCAAAGTTCAATTTATTATGTATGCCATCAGATAATTTCCCTTTGTCTGAAGAAGATACTAATCAGGAAAGTTTTGAAATTACATCCCAAAAATTTCTAAAATTATTAAACAAAACCAGAATTTCTATTTCTAACGATGAAACTAGACATTATCTTAATGGTGTTTATTTACATAAAACAAAATTAGAAAATAAATCATTTTTATGTTGTGTTGCAACTGACAGTCATAGACTTTCATCAAGTAGCATAGAAATAGATTCAAATATTAATATTGAACCAATCATACTGCCAAAAAAAACAATTTTTCAGCTTATATCTTTACTGGAACAAGATAATAAAAACATTAAAATATCAAATAGCAAATCTAAGATTAAATTTGAAATGGAAAATGGAGTTCTAATTTCGAAGGTTATTGATGGAAGATTCCCAGATTACAATAAAGTTATTCCAAAAAATAATGATAAATCTTTAGAAATTAAACTAGCTGAATTTAAAAATTCAATTGAGAGGGTCACTACTGTATCTTCAGATAAAAAAGAAGGTTTAAAAATGTTGATATCTAAAAGTTCAATACAACTATCAGTGAACAATCCCAACAGTGGAGAGGGAGTAGAAAATATTAAGGCAAAATTTAATTCTGATGATTTATCTATTAGTTTTAACAGCAGATATCTTTCTGATATTGCATCACAAATAGAAAATGATTCAATAGTTATTATTCTTAAAGATGCGGGATCACCAGTTTTAATTAGAGATTTTTTGGATAAAAATACTTTTCACGTTGTTATGCCAATGAAAATTTGATTTTTTCTCTAAAAAGCTAATACTAGATTATTATTTTTTTTTTAACCAAGTTACCATTTAATACCAACAACAATTTAAGTACTAGATTTGCATTGTATTTAATTAAACTTCAAAACGTGCTAAAATATGAAAAATTTCATTAATATGACCAGTAAAAATCAAACAGAAAAAGTAAAATATAGTGCAGATTCAATAAAAGTACTAAAGGGCTTAGAGGCAGTTAGAAAAAGACCTGGAATGTATATTGGAGATACCGATGATGGTACAGGATTACATCATATGGTTTATGAAGTGGTTGACAATTCAATAGATGAAGCATTAGCTGGGCATTGCAATAATATAAAGGTTATAATTAACTCAAATCATTCAGTATCAGTAGAAGATGACGGAAGAGGAATTCCTGTTGATATGCACAAAGGTGAAAAAAAATCAGCTGCAGAAGTTATTATGACACAACTTCATGCTGGAGGTAAGTTTGATCATGATTCTTACAAAGTTTCAGGCGGTTTGCATGGAGTGGGTGTTTCAGTCGTAAATGCATTATCAGAAAAATTAACACTAAAAATATTTAAAGATAAAAAAGAATATTTAATCGAATTTAAAAATGGAAAAGCAATTTCGCCTATAAAAATAGTAGGAAAGACAAATAAAACTGGCACTTTAATAAATTTCTTACCCTCAAAAGAAGTTTTCTCTTTTACCGAGTTTAGTTCAACAACTTTGCAAAAAAGAATGAGAGAATTAGCTTTTTTAAATAAAGGACTAAGCATAACCTTATTAGACAAAACTACAAAAAAAGAAAAAGAATATAAAAACCAATATGATGGTGGAATAAATGAGTTTGTTAATTTTTTAGATACAAAGAAAAAACCTTTGGTAAATAAAAATGAATTAAACTTATTTAAAAAACCAATTTACATATCAGGAGAAAAAAATGGTGTTGTTGTTGAGTGTGCATTAAAATGGAACGCTGGATATTCAGAAGAAATGTTACCATTTACTAACAATATTCATCAAAAAGATGGAGGCACACACTCTTTAGGTTTTAGAAGTGCACTTACAAGAGTAATTAATAAGTATGCAGCAAGTTATAATTTGCTAAAAAAAAATAAAATAACGTTATCTGGAGAAGATTCAAAAGAAGGTTTAACAGGAGTACTATCAATAAAAGTTCCTGATCCTAAGTTTTCATCTCAAACTAAAGATAAGTTAGTTTCATCTGAAGTTAGATTTATTGTTGAATCAATAGTTAGTGATAAGCTATCAACATGGTTTGACCAAAATCCTGGAATTGTTAAAATAATACTATCAAAAGTAGTCCAAGCTGCAATTGCAAGGGATGTTGCAAGAAAGGCGAGAGAAAATGTAAGAAGAAAAGGATCTTTAGAGTTATCAGGCTTGCCAGGTAAACTTGCTGATTGTCAAATAGGAAAAGCTGAAGGAACAGAGTTGTTCATCGTTGAGGGAGATTCGGCGGGAGGCTCAGCAAAACAAGGAAGAAATAGAGAGTTTCAAGCAGTGCTTCCATTAAGAGGAAAAATTTTAAATACATATATAGATATAAAAAATTCTAAAGGAAGAAATGGAAATGGACAAGATTTGCAAACAAAAGCTCTTTCAAAAATGATGTCCTCAAATGAAATAGTTACACTAATCAATGCGTTAGGAACTGGTTCAAAAGATTTTAGTCTTGATGATCTAAGATATGAAAAAATTATAATAATGACAGATGCTGATGTTGATGGATCACATATTAGAACTTTATTATTAACTTTATTTAATAATCATCCATTTAATGAGCTTATTGAGAAAAACCATATTTTTTTAGCACAACCACCTTTATACAAAATAACTAAAGGTTCAAAGAGTTATTATATAAAGGATGATAAAGAATTAGAAAATTTTATAATTAAAGGTTCAGATATTAAAAATTCAATTAAAAAAAATAAAAAAGAATTTATTAAGTTCCTTGAAAATGAAAAAAATAAAATGAATATTCAAAGATTTAAAGGTTTAGGAGAAATGAATCCTGAAGAATTGTGGGAAACAACTTTAAACCCAGAAAAAAGAATATTATTACAAGTTAAATATACCAATAATACTAAGGATAAATCTAAAAAAGACCAAGAATTAATTAAAATATTAATGGGAGATGAGGTTGCCCCAAGAAAAGATTTTATTATTAGTAGAGCTTTAGAAGTTTCTAATTTGGATATATAATTTCCAAATGAAAATACCTGAATTAATTAAATCAGAAGATAATATTGAATTAGATAAAAAAACTTTAGTTATACTAAGATGGATTGCTATTATAGGCCAACTTGTAACTATAAATATTGTATATTTTATTTTAAATTTTAACTTCCCTTTTATTTATTGCTGTGTTGTTATTTTTTTTGGAATTTTCAGTAATATATTTTTACAATTTAAAATTAAAAAAAATGTTTTAAGTAACTTGAATTCAACTTTATACTTAACGTACGATCTTGTACAACTAAGTATTCTTATTTTTTTAACTGGAGGTATAACTAATCCTTTTGTTATTCTTCTAATAATCCCTGCGGTAGTCTCTTCAACCTTTTTATCTTTAAGAAGTACTGTGAATTTATCTTTTATAACTATTATATTTTTAGCATTGTTAACACTTTACTATTATCCTTTACCCAGCTCAGGAGAACTGCATTTTCATGCCCCTCAATACTATTTATATGGCGTACCAATATCTATAACTATAGGCTTAATTTTCTTGTCATATTTTGGTGCTAGATTTGGTTTAGAAAATAGAAAAAGAACAGATGCTCTTAATAAAATGGAATTAATTTTAGCAAAAGAACATGAATTAAAGATAATAGGAGTTCAAGCTGCGGCTGCGGCTCATTCATTAAGCACTCCTTTATCTACTATTAAATTAGTAGCTAAAGAATTAGAAAAAGAAATGGGTGATAACAAAAAATACGCAAAGGATATTAAATTGCTTACGAGTCAATCTACACGTTGCGGTGAAATATTAAAGAAACTTTCAATGGCACCTGTAAAAAAGGATGATTTTTTTGAAAATGTCAGACTTGAAGATTTATTACATGAAATAGTAAATTCATTTAAAGAAATTTCTGATAAGAACTTTATAGTCAAATCGATTGAAAATAAAAATGATCCAATAGTTAAAAGAAAAGCAGAGCTAACGTATGGATTAAGAAACTTTATTGGAAATGCATCAAAGTTTAGCTCATCTTTAATAGAGATAGAAATATATAGCAATAAAGATATAACCCAAATTAAAATTTGTGATGATGGTCCAGGATATCCTGATGACATTATAAATTTTTTGGGCGAGCCATATATTCATAGTAAAAATAAAATAATTGATTCAAAATCAGGAATGGGCTTAGGAGTTTTTATTGGAAAAACACTTTTAGAAAGATTGAAAGCAAATGTTTATTTTGGAAAATGTCCAAATAATAAAGGAGCTATGGTAACCATCAATTGGGAAACAAAAAATTTAATCTCAACCTAATTTTTTCTAAATTCAAAGATATAAGAAATTATTTTATATGCTAGTTTTGCTACTAAAAAATTATATGAATTGAATCCTTTTATAGGAGATAATTCGTTTATATCTGCTCCAACAATTTTAGAGTTTTTTGTCGCTATCTTAATTATATTTAAAGTTTCATCCCACAATAGACCACCTGGTTCAGGAGTACCTGTTGCAGGCATTATACTAGAATCTAATCCGTCTACATCAAAAGTTAAATAAACAGTTTTATTTTTTATTAATTTTTTAAATTTGTTTAAATTCCATTTTGGCTTATCTTTAGCCCAAAAAATATTAATTCTAGAAGAATTTTTTTTTAAAAAAGGAATTTCTGTTTTTGAGATATTTCTTATACCAAAAGAAATTACTGATACATTTTTATAATCTAGGCATCTTTTTATTGCGGATGCATGGGAAAATTTTTCACCATTATAACTTTCTCTTAGATCTGCATGAGCATCAAAATGTAATAAGCATAATTTTTTATACTTTTCTGTAAATGGAACAATACAACCAGGTGTAATTGAATGTTCACCACCTAAAGTCAGAGGAAAAAGTTTTTTATTTATAATTTCCTGGTTAATTTTAGACATCTTACCTAAGGCTTTTTTTATATCTTTATCAATTTTAAATGGTTTTAAAGTTTTGATACCTATTTTTTTATAGGTTTCACAGTTCAATTCTTCATCGTAAAGTTCTACTTGGTGAGAAGCTTTGATGATTTCTTTAGGCCCATTTTTAGTTCCACCACCGTAACTCACAGTTTTCTCAAGACCAAAAGGAACCACTACAACTTTTTCTTTAAAATTGACTTTATTATCAATTCCCAGAAATCCATTTTTGTTTGAAAGATATTTCACTATTTAAATATTTTTGAAAAGTTTTTTCTTTCTCTATTTTTCCAATCACCTTTATGATACGCATCACTTACTATTAATGGTAATACAGTTGTTGCTTCCGCAAAAACCATTTGTTCTTTTGTTATATCAACTTTACCCCAAGAACTTGCTTCTTTTAAAGTAGAACTACTACATGCTCCATCGCGGGAGTCAGCGACTGTTATTTGAACTGCATATTTATGCATATCAACCTCTTTACCCAAAAGCTCTGCACAAATAACAGTATCTTGAACAAAGTTTTTTGGAACACCACCACCAATCATAAATAAACCAGACCCTTTTGACTTAATCTTTATTTCAGTTAGTTCACGAAATTCTCTAACAGAGTCTATTGTTATGTGTTTTTTTGGGTTTTTTTCTTGGTGAATAACCAATCCAAATCCCGCACTTGAGTCTGTAAATGCTGGGCAAAATATTGGAACATTATTATCGTAGGCTGTTTCAATTAAAGAATCTTTTTTCTTAGAATTTTTTTTTAAATATTTTCCCATTTCATGAATAAATTCCCTAGAGGTG
>MDSV01182536.1_pt1 | contig 19776 bp, 15 predicted proteins | sample 810851 | NCBI WGS metagenome assembly MDSV01 (sample SAMN05326640, study PRJNA326480) | marine metagenome | isolation source: seawater | place: Atlantic Ocean: North East | collected 2012 | reverse complement strand
TTAATATTAATAAGATTGCTAGCTTAAGAGAGTGGGTAGAAAAAACTAAAGCTATTAGTTTTACATAATGAAACAATGATCTAATCTTATTTCTTCAAAAAGATCATCAAATCCTACAAACCGGCCTTTTATGGAGATCTCATTATTTATTTGAATGAGTCCAAGAGCTTTAAAAGATGATGAATCAAGAGTGCACACTATTCCATTATCTAATATAACAGATTTGGTCAATTTATCTGTCACATATCCATTGACTAAGATAATTTGATTAAGATACTTTTCTGTAGCTAAAGTAGAATTGGTTTTGAATTCGTTAATAAAATTTGATGAATCGATAGTAATGTTAGGTTTAGTACTAGAAAAATTTTTGTGGGGCTTATTCCAGACAGCATAAACAGTAATTAGAAACAAAATAAAAAATATTGGTAAATATTTTTTAATAAGTTGAATTTTATTTTCTTGAAATATCATTGACAATTATAGTATATAAACTAATAACTTTATCAGAATTAAAGATAAATATGTATAAAAAATGAAACTTTTTTTTCTATTATTATTAGTACTAAGTAGCTGCCAAAAAAATGTAGAGTCCAGTTATTTTGATTATGATTGTATTGAGGTAGAGGATTATTACACACAATCAGTTGCTCCAATTTTAATTAATAATTGTGTAGGTTGTCACCCTGGGTATAATAGTTTTGAAGGTTCAATTGCAACAATTATGGAGGGCAAAACGATTGAAAGAATTAATCTAAATATATCCAATCCACGATTTATGCCAAAAGGTTCTGCAAGATTATCGCAACAAGAATTAGATGTTATTCAAAATTTTTCGGAGTTATTTTGTCAATGATGAGTAATTATAAAAACATATTGATCATCTTCTTTTCCCTGCTATCTTTTTCTTTTGCTAAAGAAAAGTATATAACTCGCGAAGGGGTTATCAGCTTTTTTTCTTCAACTCCATTAGAAGATATAAAAGCAATTAACAAACAAGTATCTTGCGTTGTAGATAAAAGCACTGGCGAATTTGCATTCCAACTTCCTATAAAAGGATTCACCTTCAAAAATGCATTAATGCAGGAGCATTTTAATGAAAGCTATCTTGAATCAGATATTTATCCAAAAAGCGTATTTAAAGGTAAAATTCTTGACTGGGATACGATCCAATTATCAGAAAATTCTACTAATGTGTTCATCGAAGGAGAGTTAACTATCCACGGAGTTAAACAAAGAATTAAAGAGCCTGGAAAAATATGGTTCAATTCAAACAAAATATTCGGTGAGAGTAATTTCAATGTCGAACTTGTTGATTATAATGTTAAAGTTCCTAAGGTAGTTAGATCTAACATTGCAGAAGTAATTAATGTGAACGTATCTGTCCAATTAAATCCAAGATGAAAATGTATTTTCTAATAGTATTTTTATTTTCTTTTATCTTTTCACAAGATGATTTATTTGATTTAATTAATGATGAACCTAAGAAAATAGAGTATGTTGAGTACGCTTTTAAAGGTACTCGAGTAGCTAATGCACAATCTCTAGAGACTCCAAAGCCAAAAGTTTTACAGTTTATGATTCAACATCGCTTTGGTTCAATTGAAAATGGATTTTATGACCTTTTTGGTACAGATTATGCGATCATAAGGTATGATTTTAGTTATGGATTTAACGACGTATTTGCTCTTGGTCTAGGTAGGAGTAGTTTTGACAAAATATATGATATTTTTCTAAAAGCAAAACTTTTAAGGCAATCTAAAGGAGCGAGAAATATACCGGTCTCAGTTTTACTTTATAGCGATTTAGGAATAAAAACTGGTCGTAAATCAGAAGACGCTCCAGCATTAAAGGATAATTTTTCAAACAGATTATTGTACATAAACCAGTTGATCATTGGTCGAAAGTTTAACAGAAAACTTTCTCTAGAGTTACTTCCAACTTTCATTCATAAAAATCTTGTTTTTAGGGAAGGCGAAAAGCACCAATTATTTTCTTTAGGATTTGCAGGAAGGTATAAAATTACAAGTAGATTTTCAATCAATGGGGATTACTTTCTTCCAATTGGCTCGAGAGAGGAAAATTTTAAAAATAGTTTTGCTATTGGTTTTGATTACGAAACAGGAGGTCATGTTTTCCAAGTAATGATCTCGAACGCGCAAGGGCCCTATGAACTGACATTTATTGAAAATGCAAATGGAGATTTATCAGATAGCAGATTATATTTGGGTTTTAATATATCAAGAGCTTTTTCTTTAAAAGGCAAAGACTCAAGTTCCTGGTAAGTTAAGAATAAAGCACTTATCTAGTCTAAGTTTTTTTGATGATGCATTATAGCCAAGTACACGACCTTTGAGCTTTATTTGTTTTCCATAAAAGTTTTTCAGATTAATCTTTTCCAGATTTTCCATTTTACAAAAAACAGTTTTATCTACAATCAATGTATCATGTCTGGAAGTATCAGCTACACCAGTTAGTTGAATAAATTCAAAGCGATAATTCTCTTTTGCTTGCTCTGAATTCATATCATATTCCCATTGGATTTCGCCTCTTCCAAAGTTTTTAACTGGTATCTCATTTTCCCAATCTGGCCAAATTTTATCTTCGAATAGAACGACCCAAATAGCTAAGAAAATTATTGGAATTAATGGCTTTACCATTTTCCAAGTATATTTATATTGATCGATCATCTGTTGTTAAGAACCTATGATCTTTACTAAAACTCGTTTTTCTCTCATACCATCAAATTCTCCATAAAATATCTGTTCCCAGGTACCGAAATGAAGATTACCTTTTGTGATCGCAACAACAACTTCTCGACCCATTATTTGTCGTTTATGATGGGCATCTCCATTATCCTCTCCCGTAAGATTATGATCATAACGAGATAGCGGCTCATGAGGTGCAAGTTCTTCTAGCCATAACTTATAATCTCTATGCAAGCCTTGCTCATCATCATTAATAAACACTGATGCGGTTATATGCATTGCATTAACTAGGCAAAGACCTTCATTAATACCGCTTTCAATTACTACTCGCTCAACTTCAGGCGTAATATTGATAAAGTCCATCCTTTTTTCAATTTTGAGCCATAGCTCTTTATGATACGATTTCACTATGTTACCTCATTTAGATATTTTTGAAGAAATAAAATTTATTAAATAGTAAAAAAAGTAAAAGTGGATCAAGGCTAACAGTGTTGCTACAATTAGATACCAAGGCCATGGTCCAAAATAATCCAACACGGTTCCAACTGGAGGTTTTCCGCATATCCAGAAATAATTTGCATCTAAAAACAGGTTAACTGGAATGGTGATAAGGAAGAAAAGCAAAAGGGCTACAAATGATTTATAGATACTTGTTTTTTGAGGCCTAATATCATAAACAAATGTAGCGTATATTATTCCTATGATCATTAATTGGTGGGTTAACCAGTAGCGAATGAAATGATAATGGGGAAATCCTTGAGTAATATCAGGTGTAATAACAGCATGTATAACTGTTAATCCCCAAAAAAATACAATCTCGTAAGCCAAAAAGCTTCTAAAAAACAAAACGACAAAAATAAGAACATTCGCTGTTCTACAGAGATGAAAAGGCAGATGGAGTTTTAAACTAAATGAGCCTGCTAGTATTTCTAAAATTACCCAGCTTGCATACCCAATTAACACCATGACACCAATAATTTTCCCTAGTAAAAGCTGCTGATTTTCATCAAGATTCTTTTTTGCTAGATATGGTATCGCAAATGAAAGTATTGCAAATATTAGAATTGAAGTAATATGGTCCACCCCCAAAAAAATGAAAGGGATTGTTTCATCATAAATGTAGTTTGCTATTTTTTCTTTCATTGATTTTATTTTAATTTAAGTAAGTATAATATTAATTAAGTATTTATAAAAAATTTGAAAATAAAAAAGGGGAGCATTTGCTCCCCTTTTTATTTAATGAACAGTTTTTAAAAGATCATTTAATTAGAGTCATCTTTTTTGTCTGTTTAAAATGAGCACCTGCATTAAGTTCATAAATATAAAGACCACTTGGTAAACTCATGCCATTCGTATCTTTACCATTCCATGTAACTTTATAATTTCCAGGTTTTGCATATCCATTATATAATGTAGCAACTTTCTTTCCTATAACATTATAGATATTAACAGAAACTTCGGTTCCATGAGGTAAAGCAAATGAAAAAGACGTTACTGGGTTGAATGGATTTGGATAGTTATCACTCAATGCAAAGTGGTGAGGTGTTAAACTCGTATGAATCTCATCGATCGAAAGTGTTGGCACATTCGTATCATAATTCCATGCACTATATTTATTAGGATTGATTGATCCCCAATAACTTGCAACGGTACCTGAAGTCACATCGATATTTTCGATATGATTTAATCCATATCCAGATTCGTTATCGCCTCCACCAATACCAAATTTAAACTCCTGGCCTATAGTTTGAGTTGCCTCATAATCAAATTGCACTGTATAGATAGAGTCACCAGCAATAGCATCACCATGTGTACCATCATCATGCATTTTGTTTGCAGCTGTTCCGTCTAAAGTCGCTCCCCATGTAACCCAAGCACCAGTAGCAGGACCGTTCATAGATATTCCCCTGGTAAATATTTCAGAAGCATCTGAGATATTTATGGTCCCTTGGATATCATTTAGTACGTCTCCGCTTAATATTTGATAGTATGCTGGCCTTACATCAACAGTATATGTTACAGTCATTGCTTGACCAATTGGATCAGTATTTCTGAAGGTAGGTTGTCTTCTTTCATCAACTGTTGATGAAACGTTATCATTTACATCAGCCGTACCACCATCAGTTGCCCCAGTAAATGGAATGTAGCGACGTTCTGCGAGCGTCTGTTCATCACCAGTGTAGGCAAAATTGAAATAGGTCTCTCTATACTGTGATCCATTTTTTACTCTATAATATTGATAGTACAGACCGAGATCTGCGTTGAAAGGGAAATCAGAGACAGCAACACTGTAAATATTACCGATTGAGTTAACTAGTGTATCTTCCATTGCAGCACTCTGTGTACCACCATAGCCATACTTTACAAGTAAGGTGTCACCTAAAGTAAATCCATTACCTGCAATCGCGCCAGCTACAGAAGTGGCAAAAGTAAATGAAGATAAGGTGCCAGATGGTTCAAAAGGAGCGGGGCCTTTATTGTTCCAATATACCCATTGTACGGTTGTATCAGCAAGTCCAGCATCGACAACGAATATTCTATTTTCATTATTTGTTACAAATTCTCCATTTAAGTTTTCTGAGCCACCCCAAGAATCCCCAACCACAAAACGGTACATATGTAGTCCTAGTGTGCCTGTTCCTGCTACATCTAAAGCTGAAGATGAAGTAACGTAATCAGGATCTAATTTTAAATGGAAACTCCAATAATCAGTACCTATTAATGCACCATCATCACCAGTTACAGTTTCTCTTGTAAGTTGATGTGTACCAGGAGACCACATATTATCATTGCCAGCATTAGGAAAATGTCCTACCATAGAAAGTGTATGGTTTGCTGGATCAAAGTCTGGATTTTCACTCATATTAACTCTAAAAAGTATGTCAACAGAATCGGATGCGACATATGAGCCAGCTCCGTCTGGACCGCTCCCGAGGTAATCAAGATCAATCATCATATCTGTACTACCTACAGTTAGAGTTCTATTACCTCCAGCATAGCTCGCTCCAGGGATGTCATTTTCCCAGTAATCGCTAACAGTTCCATCTTGGTTTTTGATTTGGGCTCCATATTTATATTCATAATTACCCGGCTCTAGAGCAACAGTTAAAGACCAGTAGTCCCCACCATCGCTGACCATATTTGAACCAGGACCCCATTGGGTTACAGTACCTCTAAGGTCAACTCCAGATGTAGAGTCAACGACACCATCAACAGTAGAACTGTTTACACGAAATGTCACATTGACAGAATAGGAGAACGAATACAAAAATAATAATGCAGTCAATAGCAGTTTATTCATAATAATTTATCCTTCTTTGTGTTGATAAATACAATTTAAATGCAATGATAATTGCAAAAACAGTAGTAGAATATAATTCTTGAATTTTAAAAAGCAAACATTAATAACTCATAATAGAGTTACTAAAAATGCTGATTGATTAAAATGAAAAATAAAGCCCTAATGTAGAAGTTTGATTTAGCAAGTTTCTATTTTGGAAGGAATAGTCTATATTAATCGGAATTTTGTTTAATTTAGTTTTTAAGCCGAAACCAAATGTAAAATATTCATCTTTATAGTCATTTAGAGTAGAATTATATCCGAAGCGTAATAAGATGATATCTTTTATATTGAGCTCAATACCAGAACAAATTATTTCAGCATCATCACTTGGAATGATAAAATCTGAAGATGACAGCAAAGAGACATTTTTTCCAACCTGAAATTGTTGAGATATCCCAAGTCTCAAAAACAAAGGTAGCGGCCAACTTTCTGTTTTGATTTTTGCAACGATGGTTTCATTATTTCCTCCATCTTCAGGATCTAGATCAATTCTGTTATAAAGGTCTTTTCCATCAAGTATCATATTTAGACCAAAATTAGAAATGCTAAAACCCATACTAAACTTCTTAACCTCTGATAGGTAATATATACCTATGTCAGTAGCTATTGAATTAGCAGTCTCGTTATGAATCCTTTGATTAATATATTTAATTGTAGTCCCAATTGAAAATTCGTTCGTAAGGTTGAATGAGAGTGTACTTCCAAATGCTAGGTCATTTGCTGACCAATATGTACCAGCGCCCTCTTGGTTATTAAAATCAGTGATTTCTTCATCACCATAATCTAAATTAATAATAAAAGATCCCACACTAATATTTTTATTTACGCGGTAGTTTCCAGCAAGGAATAGAATCTTACTATCCAGAAACCAGTTTGTATTATTCAATGTTAATTTATTACCATCATTCCTAGAAATAGATGCAGGATTATAAAAGATTGAAGAAGGGTCTGAGCTAATGCTTGTAAAAGCACCGCCTAATGCTGTTGCTCTAGACCCCAGCGAAATGCCCAGAAAATTTGCTGCACTAGTTCCAATTTTATCCTGGGAAAAAGTTAATGATAATGTGGAGAGTATTAAAATTAGGTTTTTTATCATTTTATTATAGCAAACTTTCCAGATTGTGATTTAAAGGTTTTTGATTCCATAACAAAGAAATAAACCCCATAGCTAATATCCAAATTTTCTTTAGACCTTAGATTCCATTCAACTGTACCATTCATAATGTCACCCTCATGCTCTAGGGTAATCACATGTTGGCCCCTCACAGTAAATATAGATAGGACCCCATCACTTGGTACATGTGTAAATATAATCCTTCTTTCACCGCGTCCGCTAGTTATGCCAGGAGCTAGAGGCGCCTCATAAGCATGTGCAGAATAGTAAGGATTTGGAACTACACGGATTTTGTTAATATTTTGAGTATCAATATTGGTCTGATCAATTTCCGAAGCGAATGTTTCAAAGGTAAAAATATCTCCTTCACGAAATGGTTTTGTATTTTTAATGAACAGAGAATCATTATCACCAAAATTTATAATCGTGGAGTCTGGTTGGTTTTGTCTTAAAGAAAAGGTTAGAGTCCAAGTAAAAATATTGCTATCAATTTCATCGTGCTCGAAAAAATAAATAATGTCTTGAGGATCAATGATTCCCTCTCTTCCAGTTCCCGAAATTATATATTCATCATAAAAAACATATGATATTTCCTGACCAAAATTGTTATAAATTTTGAAATTAGTATTGTTATTATCTGTATATGTAAATGTTTGGCCTTGAGAAATAGCAAACTGCATAAGGTCATAAGATTTACCAAATCCTATTGTGTCGCTAAAGACTACTGTATAATCATTTGCAAATTTTATCGGATTTAAACTGTTTCCAAATAAACCTGTACTGGAAAATGAGTGAAAATAGGTGTCATTAGACGAGTTTTTTTCCCAAATTTGCTGATCATTAGTTGTGCTCCAATAGGAATCAAGCACAATATCATTGATTTGCCAATCATTTTGAAACTCGATTTGTATACCATTAAATGTTTCTGAATCTAGCACAATTCCTGCGTTTGGATTTGTTGATTGATCTTGCCAAGGCGAACTTTGAATGTAAGGACTATTTAAAATTGGATAATAATTAAATTCAGCTTTATATGTATTTTTGCCTAAAGAACCTTCATATCTACCAAAAATTTTCCCATTTACATTGTCTAGTCTATATGATTCTGGTAAGATAAGATTTTGATTTTCATCGTATAGATTAAAACTTTCTGTAATAATATTTTTGAAACCAAGATTTGAAACTAGGGTGTCATTTGATTCAAATTTAACTTCAACCTTATTCAACGTTTGAACGTCATAAAATGTTGTAATCTTTGATTTTTCTAAAATATCATTACCATCAACTAGTCCATTAAGATCATTGTCAATTTCATCGGATGACATGTCCTGAAATGTTACTTTGTATGATTGATTTTTTATTTGTTTTGGATCAACAACATTAATTGAAAGGTCTCCAGTATTTAGGTTATTTAGTTCAGCTTCAATGGGAATATCATCATTCAACATGAACCCAGGGGCTTTGACTTTAGGAATTGCTATGGCTGTATTTTTATCCAAAATAACTGAGCCATCAGATAGTTCGCTAATAAATTTTGTATTTTCAGAAGGGAAAATATCTATTTCACTATCTCCCTCGTCATATGCTACCAATGCATAGAAGTATTTTTTACCATTTACAACATCTGTATCAATGTATTTATGTTGAATGCCTGAATTATCTCCTAAAAAGTAGGAGTAACCTTGTGCTTGTTGAAAAAGTTCATCGCTAGGGAAGAAAAAGCCTTCTATCTCATCATTTTTATCAAATTGTGCTATCGGTATATATCCCTCACTATTCCCTAGACCATTTGTAATAGAAAAGACATCATTGAATTCTGGTTCGCTAGCCCTATATAGTTTGTAACCTTGGAAATCCATTTTTTTAGTAATGGGATCTACACTTTGCTCTGCGATGAAATCCCAATATAATGTTACCTCATTATCGCCCGGCACTGCAGTAAGGGTTGGTTTTTGAGGGGGAGGAGGAAACCTATAATCATTATCATAAATATTTTGAACGGTCTTTTTATTTCGAACTAAATCATCTTTATCATCTCCATAAACAAGAGCTATTGAAAAATATTCGGTTTGACCTGCTCTAAGCGGGAAAAACCCTGACCCATACATAAAGTCCCCATCTTCTCCAGCTATTGGTTCACCATTGGAAATTGAAGAGGGGGTATCAAACAATCCTGGTTTTAACCGATCCCATAGCGCTTCATCATTGCTTGCAGGAAACTGATTTGCAGGTGCAAAATAATCAAATGAGGTTAATCCAATTTGATCTGATTCATCAGTATCTGTTCGATCAAAATTTGGCTCTCCTGGAGTTGGAAGTCCATCGCCTTCACCAAAGTCAAAGGTTTCTGGAATCCCATCTGCCCCTAGGTCATCGAAGTCTGCATTCCAGTCTCCATCATTATCTATTCCATCAAATCTTTGCTCATCAATCATAGTATTTTCTAAACCATAACCATTAATATAATCTTTGTAAGCTCTTGGGTTTATGATGTCAAAAAGAATAGTACCAAATTGATCGGTCTTTCGTTGCCTATAATGTAAAAAGTAATTTTCATCGATAAGTCCATCTAAATCATTATCAATGCCATCAAAAGCATTAGGATTTACTACTTCTTTCCCATTTTCATCAATTATGACATTACCTTCAACTAATTTGGTCAGACCTGGTTTTATCTTAATACTAGCGCCTTTGGTTGTTATATTAAGACTGTCTTCATCATTGATTATAATTTCAGTCCTAACATAGTCATTCGAGATTGAGATAACTTTTTGTCCAGCAAAAATTGTTTCACTAGAATCAAAATCTTCTTCGGTAAAAAGTGGTGCACTAAAGCCACTCTTTTGATAATCACCATCATTATCTATCCCATCATATGGGTTGCCTGGACTTTCTAAAAAAGAATATCCTACCATTCCTACAGGACCAACCCATTTTGGGTTTCTACTGGTATTATTATCAAAGTCTCCTGTAAATGTTAAATTTTCATTAACATCAAAAAAAGACCAATCATCATCATATTCTCCATTACTTTCTGTGGAGGTTACGCCAACATAAGTGCCAACTAGCATTCCAAATACGACTTTATCATAATCCGTAGTGCTTTTATTGGTCACTTCATACAGCCAGAAAATACAATCTTGAGCTAAAAATTGTTGCCATTGCATTCCCCTAACTTTTATTTCAAGTCCTAAACCATTTCGTAGAGGGTTTAAAGAATCTGGTTTAAAACTTACGCCATGAATGTTGTATTCAGAAAAATTAAATTCTTCATCATTGTTATCATCCATTAAGAAGAAACTCTCTTGTTGGATATTTTGGATATCTTTCCCAAAAAAACCATTCCATTCATCTTTCCAGCCTGGATCATTATCATCATCTAATTTGTCTGGCCAGTAATTTGGCCATGTCAATGGATTTGTACTTATTGCTATTGATTCTTGATTTTCGTTAAAATATCCAGAAACAGGTTCCATAGTCCAAGTTTTTCCAGTTGGAGAGTCTTCCATACCTGTAGATGTTGGTCTATCGACAGGCGGAATTAATACAGAATGAAAGGTAATTATTTTACCTGAAGTATCCTTTGTTGTTATTTCAGCTCCAATTAGAGGACTTACATCACCAATATAGCCATTATTAGGATTTTTCCATGCACCTCTGGGACCTTTTGCTGCTGGTTGCCCAATAACACCCCAATTCCCAAACACTGTTTTTACTTGGTTACCATTATGAACAGCGGTTCTTCTGAACTCCCTCCCAGAAGGATTTTGAGATAGTACAATACTAGTTAAGGAAATGAGTGATATTAAAATGTTAAAAATCAATATTCAATCCGATCTCAATTCTTCTAGGGTTGGAATAAAAAGTCTCATTTTCAAACCATTGATCTAACGTATTAATTGATTCATCAGTATTTTGAGCTTTTGCTAAATCTTTATATCTGGTGTATCCTGCTTGCCCTGAGTCATTGTAAACAATATTTTCGTTTAAGGTATCAAAAAGATTTTTTATTCTAGCAAAAAAAGTAAAATTTAGTTTTTGAAATACAAAGTTTTTAGACGCGCGAAAATCGACACTGCTTGTAATCGGTTTTCTGGAAGAATTATATGTCAAAGATGATATATCCTCAGAACTTTCTGGCGTATAAGGAAGACCACTTCCAAACCTTGCAATAAGAGAATAGTTTCCATAAATCTTATTGGAATATCCTAGCGTAGCGTTTAACGTGTGTATTTGATCCCAGTCTAGAGGAACAATTTGAATTTCAGGTAATTGATTATTAGAAATTGCATTTTGTGCTTGATATGGGTCTGAAGCAGTGCCAACAGCATTTTGTAAAGTATAGTCAATAGTACCAAAAACTCCTTTATTATTATCATAGTCAAGTGAAAGCACTAACCCTTTTACAAATGCAAAGTCTGAATTTTCAAACTTGCTATAAGATGATGAGCCACCAAACATTTCTATCTCTGAAAATCTTGTTCCGGTTAATTCTCTTATATCTCTAAAATATGCTGTAACATTTAGAACAAAGTTTCGATTTAATTCTTGTTGTACTCCTATTTCGGCGCTAATCGTTTTTTCGGGGTTCAGATCTGCATTTCCAATTACGCCAGTATTTCCAGTTGATTGGGAAAGGTCAAAATCTGGATTTAAGTAAAGATATTCAAATTTAGGCATTTGGAAAAAATGTCCATAAGAAAAATGAAACACTCCTTTATCGCTAATTGGAAACGATATTCCAAACCTTGGACTGATCTTATATTTTTCATCAGGGGATGTAAACCAGTAAGATTTTCTTTGTTGACTAGTAATAATTGGTTCACTTGCATCCTGTATTCCATTGTTATTTAAATCTTGATATCTATTTTCTGGTTTAATTGGATTATAGATGCTTGGATCGCTTGGATCATTTAGAATATTTCCTTTTGGATTGAAATAATCAAATCTTATTCCCGCATTAATAATGAAATTTTTTAATTCAATTTTATTTTGCAGGTAAAAACTAACTTCGTATGGTTCAAACGAAAATTTACTAGAAAATATAGTTGAATCATTTGGCAAAATAGGGTCGATTAAAAATGGACTATCTTTTGAAGGGTCAAATGAAATTTGACTGATAGATGGTTGGTAAGATGAGGAATAATAATTTAATTTGTGAGTTCGGTATTCAAAGCCTATCTTAACTAAATTATTTTTTATCTGACTTGAAATATCACCTTTTAAAACCGTTGAGGATGTTTTTCTATTAAAAAAACTATTATTTGACCCTCCTGTTAAAAAGCTGTACGGTCTAGAACTAAATACTTCATTATGGACGTATTTGTTTTGATCGGCAAAAGCAAAATGCTCGTATTTTTTATTGAAATTTGTTATTCCAAAGTTCAAGTAAGTATTCTTGGTCAAGTTTTTTGTTAGTTGTAAAATACTTGTCCTAGAATTGTCAAAATGTTTTAGTTGCCCCTCAGGGTTATATTTATACATACGGTCATAATATTGAGAAATTTTATTGTTTGTGATTTGAGTAAAATTAACTCTAGTCAAGGGAGATGGCTTGAAAAGTATTTTAAATTGGTTATAGTTATTTTCGTTCCAGTCCATCGAAACAAAATCCTTACTACCTAGGCCAGGGTATGTAGAATCTCCATTAATTACTTCAGGTCTAGATAAAACAAATGCTCCTGTAGAATCAAAATATGATACATTGTGATAATTGTATATTTTTTGTCCAAGATACGGACCTTCATAACGAATGCTACGAAAATTTATAAAATAAAAAAGTTTATCTTTCAAAATTGGGCCATTTACACTTAAGTCTAAATTTCTGGTACTAAGAGGATCAATATTATCAATATTTAAAAATAAAGTAGAGTTCTTAGATACAAAATCACCCAGATAGGTTGATAAATTTCCTGATGTTTGATTTGAGCCTTCTTTTGTAATAATGTTTACTATTCCGCTCATAGCGTGGCCATATTCAGCATTAAATGCACCCGAGATTACTTGCATTTCCTCGATGGAATTCTTATTAACGGTTATTGATGCATTCCCATCGTATACATCAGTAATTGTAATGCCATCAATCATGTATGATATTTCTCCAGACCTTCCGCCTCTCATATGCCCATCTACATAACCTGCCTGTATTTCTAATACTTCAGATATTTCAGTTATAGGTAATGATTTAAAATCATCAGAGCTAATTACAGATGTAGATGATGTAAGATCTTTGACAATTTTTTCTTTGCTAGCAACAACTACAACTGCTTCTCCTTCAACTGCTTCAACCTGCATTGAAAGATCTAAGGTAGTTGTAAAATCAGAATTGACAACTAATTCTCTTATTTCAATTGTTTTATAACCAATCATAGTTACACTAATTGTGTATTTCCCAGCTGGAACGTTAACGATGTAATAGTTACCCTCTAAATTAGATGATGCCCCTAGTCCCAATTGATCAACTATTATATTACAACCAATCAACGGATTACCATTCTGATCTGAAATATTCCCTGCTATTTTCCCGCTAGTTCCTGCATGAAGATTGAAAGTGGTTATAAGAATTAGACTAAAATATTTTAATTTTTTATTTATAAAAAATGGCATTATTAAATATTATTTTAATAAATTTATTTATTGAATTAATTAAAAACTTTATATTAGTGACTCTAATATGAGTTATTAATATATGATATTTCGTATAATTTAATATAAGTTTTTTACAAAAACTAAAATTGCTACAGAAAAGATAACCTAATGAATGATCTTCATAGTCTATTAAAAGAATTTGGTCTGACCTCGAATGCCGCAAAAGCATACATTTCTCTTTTAAGGAAAAATCCTTCAACTGGCTATGAACTTAGTGGGCAGGCAGATATACCCAGATCTGCTATATATAATGTTTTAAATAAGCTTGTAAACATGGGTTTAGTTAGTAGCGTGGGTAAAGACCCTAGACGTTATATTCCTCTTCCAGCATCTTCATTGATAGATCTTCTTCATAATAAACATAATAAAAGAATGGATGATTTAAAAGATGCTATTGAACAAGTTGATCCAAATGACGAAGCCTTTGATTTTTGGCATTTACATGGTTATAGCAACATGATAGACAAAGCTAGGGAAATGATAGACCTATCAAATGAGCAAATAGTTATAAGTGCCTGGAATCGCGAAATTGAAGAAATAACCGATGAGTTAAAAAAAGCATCATCACGCAATGTAAGTATAATCTTGTTTTCTTTTACTAAAATCTCCAAAAAAATTGGTGAATTAATTAGTTATGAAATAAATGAAGATAGACTCAGGAAAGTTTGGAAGCCAAAAATGATACTAGTAGTTGATAAAAAATATACCATGATGGGCAGCGCAAGAAAGCATGATGATAGCAGATCTATCTTTACTGAAAACCAAGCTATCATTGAAATTGCAACAGATCATCTTATTTTAGATATAACCCTTGCTGGTAACCGTTTAGGGTTTGATTCAACTAAAGTTGTATCATCAATTCTAGACAAATCAGATTTCAAATTAGAATCTCTATACGATTCAAAATAAGTTTTTATTATGATTAGAGATCGTAAAAGCGGAATACTTCTTCACATTTCTTCCCTACCTAGTCAGCATGGCATCGGTGATCTTGGTCAAGAAGCATATTATTTTATAGACAAACTAGAAAAGATGGGCCAAGCATATTGGCAGATTCTGCCAACCAATGAGCCGAATCTGAGTAATAGTCCTTATGATACCATTTCTGCTTTTGCTCAAAACCCCATGTTTATAAACCTTGAGAGCTTAGTCAAAGATGGATTTTTGAAAGACATAGACATAAAACCGATTGATGTTTTGCATAGTTCAAAGATCAACTTTGTTAAATTAAAAAATTGGAAATCGCCTTTGCTCATTAAAGCAGCTAAAGCCTTCCAGAAAAAATACAAATTTAATCAACCTAATGACTTTATATTTTTTTGTAAAATGAATGAATATTGGTTAGATAATTATGCAGTTTACAAGGTCCTAAAAAGTAAAAATAACAATTTACCATGGTTTAAATGGGATAATGATTTAAAACCATATGATGAAAGATTAATAAAAAGTATTTTAAAAAATGAAGCTGAAGTAATTGAAACAATTAAGATCATTCAATATTTTTTTAACAAACAATGGACTTTACTTAAAAATTATGCCAATAATAAAAACATATCGCTAATTGGTGATATACCCATTTACGTTTCGCATGATAGTGCAGATGTTTGGGCAAACCAGAAGTTATTCAAGCTTAATGATAATGGGAATATGGTTGTAAAGTCTGGTTGCCCACCTGATTATTTTATGGAAGATGGACAAGTTTGGGGACATCCAATTTATGATTGGGATAATCACCGAAAAGAAGATTACAGATGGTGGATATCTAGGCTAAGTTTTTTAATGAAGTTGGTAGATTTAGTAAGGTTTGATCATTTTAATGGAATATTGAGGTATTGGGAAATACCTGTAGATCATGTCAATGGAAGAGATGGTAATTGGGTAAATGGGCCTGGAAAAAAACTAATAAATACCCTCTATGATAATATCCCCAGATTAAATATTCTTGCTGAAGACCTGGGAGAACTGTCACATGAGGTCATTGAACTTAGATCCATTAAAAACATACCAGGCATGAAAGTATTTCAGTTTGATTATGAAAAAATTTCAAAAAGTGATAAAGAAAATAAGGTTTTATTTACTGGAACTCATGATAATGACACTCTAATTGGTTGGTATGAAAAAGAATTAAGACACTCTCATAATCAAAATGAGATTAACTATAAATCAGCTGAGCTTAGGAAAATAATTGAAGAAAATTCCATAGACATTCACTTAGAAATCATAAAGTATTGTATGGAAACAGATTATCCCTTAGTAATTGTGCCACTACAAGATTTGATCGGACTTCAAAGTGATTGCAGAATGAATGAGCCAGGCACGCTGAATGAAACTAATTGGAGTTGGAAGTATAAATCAGATGATTTGAATAAAAGTATAATCGATACTATGAAATTAATTACGCAAAATTCTGAGAGAGTCTAGTGAGTGATCATTTAATTGCCTATTTTTCTGCAGAAATAGGCATATCAGCTAATTTACCAACATATAGTGGTGGTTTGGGAGTCCTTGCGGGTGATCATATAAAGTCTTCTTCAGATCTTGGAATTAATATGATTGCGATATCATTATTGTATAAAGAAGGATATTTTAAGCAGATAATCAATCAAGAGGGTAAACAAAAAGAAGTATATCCAAAGTTCGTTCCTAAGCCGTTACTAACCCAGCTTGATCATATATTTTCAATTAATTTAAATGGTAAAAGGATTTTTATAAAGCCAAGCGTTTATAATCATGTGAGTATATCAGGAAATGTCATTCCAATATATTTTCTTGACACCGATATCCCTGAAAACGATAATCATAGTCGCGGAATCACCTTAAGACTTTATTCAGGTGATAACAAACATAGAATCCTTCAAGAGGCCATTTTAGGTTTAGGCGGGATGAAATTGTTGGATGTGCTGGGAAAACAAAATATCTCAAAGTACCACATGAATGAGGGGCACTGCTCTTTTCTGGTACTTGATCTATTAAAAAAATATAAAGCTGATGTTGAAAAAGTTAGATCAAAATGTCATTTTACTACACATACACCTGTTTCCGCAGGACACGATCAATTTGAATTTGAATTAGTAAAAGAAATACTGGGAGACCTAGTATCAAAGGAGCTTTCACTTCCTTCAATGAAAGATAATAAATTCCATATGACAGAATTAGGATTACATTTTAGTGGTTCGGTTAATGGAGTCTCAAAGCTACATGGAGATGTGGCTCAAAAACAGTTTCCTTGGAAGGACATTGGTTATGTCACGAATGGGGTCCATCATTATACTTGGGTCAGTAATTCTTTTGCTATCTTATTTAATAAATTTTTCCCTGAATGGCAAAGCAAACCTGAAAAACTACTTGGCATTGATGAAGTTGATTCGAAATCATTATGGAATGCTCATTTTGATGCAAAAACAGATTTATTGCATTATGCAAATTCGCAACTTTCTAAGGCATTAGACCCAAACATATTGACAATAGGATTCGCAAGGAGAGCTGCAACTTACAAAAGAGCACAGTTAATTTTTAGGGATGCTGAAAAATTAATTAAGCTAGGGGAAGGTAAAATTCAATTAATCTTTGCAGGCAAAGCCCACCCTAATGATAAAGAGGGTAAAGAATTAATTTATGAAATTATTAAAAATGCCAAAAAATTTGATGATAGAATTAAGATTATATATTTAGAAAATTACAATATGTGGCTTGGGAAATTGATTACTGCAGGAGTAGATGTTTGGTTGAATACACCTTTGAGGCCAAACGAGGCATCAGGTACGAGTGGTATGAAATCAGCGTTAAATGGAGTTCTTAATTTATCAATATTGGATGGATGGTGGGAAGAAGGTTGCGTTGATAAAGTTAATGGATGGTCAATTGGGGAATCTAACCTTACGGATGACGAAACTGATGCAAATAGTCTTTATAACGTACTGGAAAAAGAGGTGATTCCAGTATTTTATGGAGATAGGTCAAAATGGATTTCAATGATGAAAAATGCGATAAAAACAGGTGTAAATTTTACATCACAAAGAATGGTTCAGGATTATTTAAATAAATATTACACTTAGAGAGGAAATGTAATGGACACCATTGATATTATTATAGTGATTGTTTATTTATTTGCCATTGTAATGGTAGGTCTTTTTGCGCAAAAAAAAGCATCTGAAGGTATTGACTCTTTTTTTCTTGGAAATAGGAAATTACCCTGGTGGGTTCTAGGTGCGTCAGGTATGGCTTCAAATACCGATATTGCTGGTACTATGATAAATACTGCTTTTATTTATGCACTTGGAACAAAAGGTTTTTTCATAGAAATAAGAGGTGGTGTTACACTAATTATGGCTTTTTTAATGGTATTTATGGGAAAATGGAACAGAAGATCTCAAGTAATGACTCAGGCCGAGTGGATGCATTTCAGATTTGGGAAAAATTTTGAAGGCGATCTTGCTCGAATTATTGCTGCCATAGCATCTATTATTATGACTATTGCAATGGTAACATATTTTATTATCGGAGCTGGAAAATTTGTTGGAGAGTTCTTATCACTAGAACCAATTTATGCTTCTTTATTAATGGTGGTTTTAGCAATGATTTATACAGTAGCTAGTGGTCTGTATGGTGTGGTATGGACAGACGTATTTCAAGGAATATTTATATTTTTCGTAATTATGTATATTTCAATCATGGCTATGGTAACTGTTAACCTTCCAGAAGAGTTTTTTGTTTCTGTTCCAATGATAGATGGTACATTTAGTCCAATAAAAACTTCTTTAAGTGAATGGACAAGGATAACGCCGCCTGCAGAGATGAATATGCCTGAAGGATCCACATTCGAAATCTATAATTTATTTGGTATAGCTATAATGTTTTATCTCTTTAAAGTCACTTTAGAAGGCGCTAGTGGCGCTGGTGGATATATGCTCCAAAGATATTTTGCTGCAAAATCAGATAGAGAGGCAGGAATCTTGTCTTTATTCTGGACCAGTTTATTAGCGTTTAGATGGCCTTTAATAGTTTCATTTGCAATGCTAGGCATATACCATGGTATGAATCCAGAGTATGGTGTTATTGCAGACCCTGAATTAGTTTTGCCCACTGTTATAAAACACTATATACCAACAGGAATAAAAGGATTATTAATTGCTGGTCTAATGGCGGCAGCAATGTCGACTTTCGACTCAACTGTAAATGCTGGTGCTGCATATTGGGTCAAAGACATTTATCAAACATATTTAAAGCCAAATTCAACTGAGAAAGAATTGATGTTTCAAAGTAGATTAAGTTCTTTAGTAATTGTTGCTATTGCTTTGTTATTTAGTTTAACAATTTCGAATATCAACGAGATATGGGGCTGGATAACAATGGGTATAGGAGCTGGTATGTTTATCCCGCAGGTAATAAGGTGGTATTGGTGGAGATTCAATGGATATGGGTTTGCTATTGGTACTGTATTTGGTATGGTTTCAGCTATAATGACTAAAGTTTTAGCAAGCAATATAGCAGAATACAATTCATTTTTAATTGCTAGTGGGTCATCATTGTTAGGGTGTATAGTTGGAACATTATTTACAAAGCCTACTGAGCAAAAAGTGCTCATAAATTTTTATAAAACAACTAGACCATTTGGACTTTGGGACAAGGTTAGATCTAATATTGATGCTTCCGTTATTATAAAAATTAATCAAGAAAATAGAAGAGATATCATTGCAATATTTTTTGCAGTGCCATGGCAAGTTACCTTGTTTTTAACGGGTATGATGATTGTATTAAAGCAATGGACCAATTTTATTAATTTGTTTGGAATATTATTAATTTTATCATTCGGCCTTTATTGGTTTTGGTTTCGACATTTATCTAAAGAGGTAAAAATATGAGAATTTTCATTTTAGCTCATTTTGTTTTTTTATCTACTATTATTGTTTGTCAGCAATTAGATGTAACATTTCGATATGTAAAAGATCCAAATGAAAATTTTACGA
>MDSV01106841.1_pt1 | contig 19778 bp, 20 predicted proteins | sample 810851 | NCBI WGS metagenome assembly MDSV01 (sample SAMN05326640, study PRJNA326480) | marine metagenome | isolation source: seawater | place: Atlantic Ocean: North East | collected 2012 | reverse complement strand
TTTTTAAGTCAATTTTAAAATTTGCTTTTAAAATTTTTAAAGCATCAACTAAATTTTTATGATTTTTATGTGGTAAATACATAGCTGGGTAAAATATATAGTTTTTAGGTAATTTAAAAATTTCTCTTACTTCTTTTTGTTTAGTCTTATCTATATCTTTAAAATTTTTAACAGAATTTGATGGGTGTAAATTAACTAAAAAAATTCTCTCTTCTAAAATACCATAAAAAAAACAAATTCTTTTTTTGATAATACTAGCATTAGTTATTATAGCTAATGCCTTTGGCAAAGATTTTTTAAATATATCATCTTTTCTCTGAAATTCTGAAGAATTAACAACTTCTGGGAATTCAATATTTTCACGATGATTTATATCACCAATATTAATAATAAATTTGATATCTTCTAAATATAGAGAATATTGAGATGCGCTTGGAAAATAAACTATATCTACATTTATTTTTTTTAAGAAATTTTCAAATTTATTTTGAAAAAAAAATAATTTTTTTAAGCGGCTTACAAGAGTTCCATAATTTCTCAAATAGCATATATATCGCTCTATTGCATTCATAGAAAAATAATGAAGTTCTATATTTTCATTTTCCAAATTTATATCTAGTTTTTTTGATGTAACGATTATAGAAAATTTTAAATTATCTGAATTGTATTTTTTTATTTTTTCTACAGTATTAAGTATTTCATGATATACACCTCCTGATTTTTTTCGTGAATCAATAAATATCGCTACTCTTTTTTTACTCATAACTTTATTTTTTAACTTTTATTTGATCCTATAGAATATGGAAAATATTTATCTTTTATTATAAATTTATTTATTAGTAAAATCCTTTTAAGATAAAAAAATGGTATACTTAATATATGTTTTATTTTCTTATGTTTAAAAGTATTTTTCCATACAAGAAGCTCACATTTCATTGGTAAAATATTAAAATAATTTTTTTTATTATTCTTTGATATAAAATTATATTTATAAAACTTTATTATACCGGAAGCTAAACATTCAAAAAATTCAATATCACGTGAGAAAAAAAAATACTTATCTATATTTATTTTAAAATTTTTATTAACACCAGATATCCATCTATTGCTGACTCTATCGCCCCACCATTGATGCCCAAAAAATGTTGTTTTTTCTAAACACTTTTCATATTTTATCTTAAATATTTTACAGAAATCATTCATTACTTTTCGATGTTCCCAATGTAACTTCTCGAGTTGAACTATAAAAAGATTTTTTTGTAACTTTTTTAAATCTGAAATACCGTTAAATGCTAGATCTAACTGAAAATATAAATCTTTTGGAAAAAAACTTTTTCCTCCGGAAAAATTTAACCAATTTTTTACTGGAGAATTAATAGCTGATAATGGATTTCTCATGGTATGTATAATGGCAAAATCCTTGATATTGATAAATTCTATGAACCTTCTAGTAAAATTTACAAGGTGAGTATGAATAAAAATTATTTTCTTCTTACCCCTCTTCTTTTCTTTTGCAAGATCATAAGCGATATGCAAATTTATTAGTATATTGAGTTTGGTTATTTTTTTTTCTTTTTTAAATAAACTAATAAAATTTTTGGAAAATTTACTTTTAGATAACTTATAAGATTTGTTTTTTTTAGGACCTAGTTTGTCATGCCTCTCTCTACTACTTGTCAGTTTGGAATTAAAAAAATTTGGAAATATATTAATAAACTGCTTTGAAATTTCATGAGGATCATTTAAAGATAAAATCCAAAAAATATTTTCATTTATTAATAGTCCGGGAAATTGAATTATTTGAGAATGATTGTCTAATAAACCTTGAAAAAAGTCAGAACCTCCTCGTCCACCAGTAACTAAAAGTAAAATTTTCATAAAAAATAACTTTAATATTTACTTTTTTCAAAAACCTTTATCATTTTTTCAAGAAAGTGGACTGAATCTTTAGGATATTTTCCTATTGCAGTTTCGGCAGCTAGAACTAGGCCGGCTGCTCCCATCTCCAATGAATTAAAGATATCGTTAGCCTCACCCCTAGTTGGATAGCTATTAATCAGCATACTTTCTAGTAAATTTGTAGCTACAAAAATTTTTTTATTTTTATAATGCCTTCTGAGTTCAAATAATTTTCTTTGAACTATAGGAATATTTTCGATTGCAACGTCTTTTGATAAATCACCACGATCAATTAAAAAATTACTCCCTTTTTTTAAAATTGATCTAAAATTTTTTATTGCCTGCAAAGTTTCAATTTTAAAAATTTTATTTTTTCCTCTTAATAAGTTATTAAATTTAATTATATCTTCTGTAGAATTAGTAAATGACAATGCGTAGTATTTAATATTTAATTTTTCACCAATTTTAATAGCTTCTAAATCTTTTGTGGTTAGATAATCTAATTTAATTTTTCTATTTTCAATATGAACTCCTTTATTATTTTCAAATTTACCTGACGATATAACTTTGCAAGTAATTTCATTTTTTATCTTAATAACTTTAACTTTTAGATTGTTAAAACCTATGTTCAAAATATCATTTTTTTTAATTTTTTGAAAAACAGAGTCTGGATACAATTTTATTTTTCCTCTTACATTATTTATTTTTAATTTTTGACCAATGCTGAAATATTTTTCTTTCTTTATTTTAGTTCTAATTTGAGCCCCTTCTGTATCGATGCAAATAGGTATATTTGTATATTTTTTTATAAATTTGATTGATTTTTTTAAATTACTTAAACTTAAATGTGACATATTTAGTCTTAATAAACTTATTTTTTTTCTTGAAAATTTTAAAAAATCTTTATTAAGAGATTGAGGACCAAGAGTACAAATAATTTTTGTTTTCATGCTTAAAGCTGAACAGAGAGTTTAATTTTTGATTTATCTTTAAGTATTTGGTTGACCTGTGTCATACCAATTTCCTTCACTTATAGGAAAAACTCCAACTTTACCACCTTTTTTTTTCACTTTTTTTATTAAGTCGTCCATCCCTAAAAATTTATTTCTACTAACTAATTTTATAATCTCAGGTTTAAATAAATACAGACCTACGCTTACTAAATAATTCATACTAGGTTTTTCTAATATTTTTTTTAATTGTCCATTTTTTTTAATCTCACATGAACCATAAGATAATTTAAAATTCTTTGCCGCAGCTACTAAAGTAATACTGTAATTATTTTTTTTGTGATAGTCATAAAAATTTTCTAGATTAATCGAAAGTATTGTGTCACAATTAATTATAAAAAAATCATTTTTTATTTTTCTTTTTAGCATACCGATAGATCCAGCAGTACCTAAAGCTTTAGGTTCTTCTAAAAAATGTAAATTTTTAACTTTATTTTCTCTAAAATAAGATTTTATTAAATTTTTTTTATAATTCAGACTTATAAAAAAATTTTTAACTCCATACTTCTTAAAAGAATTAATTATATGTTCTGTAGCTGTTGTATTTTCAATTGGAACTAACGGTTTCGGAAAATAATTAGTAAACTGTTTTAATCTTTTTCCCTGTCCTCCTGCCATTATTAAAGCAGGTACATTTTTTAATTTTTTTTCTATTACGAAATATTCATTAAAATTTCTATTTAATATTATTTCTATAACTTTATTATTTTTATCCACTAATGGTATTACGTCAATATTATCATCCTTAATTTTTCTAATTGCTTCTTGCACAATTGCTTTCTTATTTTTATTATTTTTAGAAAAATTTTTATTTCTTAAATAAAATGGTTTTCTTTTTATATACTTTCCAATTTTAGAATTAATATCCGCACCCTTAAGAATGGCCCTTCTAATGTCTCCATCAGTTAAAGTTCCTTTTAAAATATTTTTAGAATTTACAACTACTAGGCATTTTTCTAAATTTTTTTCTAATTTTAGTAGTGAATATTTAATATCCTGATTTAGTTCTATTAGATAATTCTGCATATTTTTTATTTATTCCTTTGTCATTTATAATAATTTAATATTGGACTACTGGGCAAATTAATAACGCTTGCATATATTCTTTCTGCCGTTGATAGGCTATCTCTTGGGCTATTTTTAAACATTGGCAACATATGAAGTGGTTTCCATATAGGTCTACACTCATAACCATTTTTGTGTAGATGATTGAGAACATTATTTTTTACTTTTAAATTAGGTTTTTTTAAAATCAGTGCGATTAACCAAAAGTTTGCTTTAGACTTCTCTTGTTCATTTAAAATAAAGAAATTTTTTTCATTCTTGAATAAATTTTTATAATACAGAAAGTTTTTTCTTTTTGACCTAAGTATCCTAGATATATTTTCTAACTGTGCACAACCAACTGCTGCATTAATATTTGGCATTCTGTAATTAAAACCAACTTGATCATGAAGAAATTCCCATTTGTGTTTTATTTTAGCCGTCGTAGTGAGGTGTTTAGCTGCTTTTTCTATTTGTTTATTTTTTGTCAATATAAAACCTCCGCCACCAGTAGTAATTGTTTTATTTCCGTTAAAACTCAATATTGCAGAATCGCCGAATATACCAAGATGTTTTCCTTTGTAAAAAGATCCCACGGCCTCTGCTGCATCTTCAATCAAAATAATATTAAATTCTTTACAAATTTTTTTTAATTCTAAAATTTTACAGGGCATGCCAAATACGTGCACCGCAATTAAAACTTTTATAATCTTTCCTGTTTTTTTATTTATACATTTTTTATTTATTATTTTTGTAGTGCTTTTTAAATATTTTTTAAGTTTATACGGATTAATTCCTAGCGTTGACATCTCACTATCAACAAAATTTGGTGTAGAATTACAATAGCTAATAGCATTAGCTGCAGCAACAAAACTAATGCTAGGCAAAATTACCTCGTGCTTCGAGTTAATATTGTAGATTTTTAACAGAGTATGTAAAGCAGCTGTTCCATTAATTACAGGAACAGCAAATTTTGATCTTGTATAATTTAAAATTTTATTCTCAAATATATCAACAAATTTACCCTTATAAGAAACATAACCTGAATCAATGCATTGTTTTAAGTATTTTTTTTCATTTCCTTTAAATATTGGTTCATGCAACTTTTTTGATTTATTTTTTGTTAAAATTTTAAGAGCTTTTATAATTTTATTTTTCATTTTTTGATCTGAAATTTTGAAAAACTAATTTTTTTACTCTTTTTATTTTTTTGGCAGGAACCCCAAAATATAAAGAATTTTTTTCACAATTTTTGTTAACAAATGAATGGCCTCCTATAATGACATTTTTTTCAATTTTTATAGCATGTTTAATTGTACAACCAATACCAAGGTAACTGCTTTCTCCTACAAAAACTCCTCCTCCAATTGTAGATCCTGGTCCACAAGAACTATAATTTGAAAAATAATTGTCATGTTCAATCGTTGATCGAGTATTTATTATGCAGTGCTGTCCTATTTTAGTTCCAGTATTTATAACACTCCCAGGTATAATAACGGTTCCATCTCCAATAGTAACATTTTTCGAAATTATAGCATTTTTAGATATAATTTTAGCCCAAGAGAAATTTTTGACATTTTTTTTAATATCTTGTGCAATTTTCTTTCTGATATAATTTTCACCAATACCAATAATTCCAAAAGTATTTTTGTCAACTATTGATTTAAGGTTTCTTATTTTTCCAATATTATATAAATTATTTTCCTTATCTAACAATTTACCTGTAGGAAGATAATCATCAACAAATCCTAAGATCTTAAATTTTTTTAATAAAAGTATTTCAGATAAAATTACCTTAGCATGTCCCCCACTACCTACTATTATAATTTTTTTCATAATGTATTTATTAAAGTTAAACTATTTAAAATTAATATCAAAAAATTTTTTCTTTATAATGTTATCAAAGGATAGATTTTTCAAAATTTTTACAATTTTTTTACTAGAACCGGGATCTCCATATGGATTTTTACAATTAACTAATTTTTTTTGTTTATATAATAAATCCGCTTTTACAAAAGCTTTTAATATTGAATTTTTTTTTGGCTTACAATCAATTGTACTAACTGATTTTATTCTTCCTTTTTGTCGATCACCTACATTTATCGATGGAATTTTAAAAGTTGGAACTTCATGAATTGCACTAGAAGAATTACCTAAAACATATTTTGAATACTTTAGGCAAGAAAAATACTTTAGATGACCCAAATTAACGAAATATTTACTATTTTTATTTTTTTTTACAAAATTTTTTACCATTTTAAAAACTACACTGTATTCTGGATCATTATTTGGCATAGTAAATATAATACTTGTATTTTTGATCTCTTTAATAGCTAACAATATCTGTCTAAAATGTTTACTTGTAGATCCATCTTCAAGAGTAACAGGGTGATAGGTAACCATTATATTATTTTTTTTAATTTTAAAGTTTAATTTTTTTTCTAATTCTTTTTTGTCAAGTAACTTTATACTTTTGATAGCATCTACCCCTAAACCGCCAGTTACAAAAACATTTTTTGGTACTTCTCCCATCTGAATTATTCTTTTTCTATACCTGCTATTAGCAACAAAGTGAAAGTGAGAAAGTTTTGTAAGACAATGTCTAATTTGATTATCAATAGCGCCTTCAGTTATTTCTCCACCACTGATGTGAGCAAGAGGTATATTAAATATCAATCCTACCATTGCTACAGGTAATATTTCGTGTCGATCACCTAAAAAGATTATTAAATCTGGCTTTACCAAACTTAAAATTTTTGTAAAGTTTTTTATACCTGTGCTTAATGACTGAGAAATTTCAAACTTAGAATCTTTTTTAATATTTAAGTTTATTTTATGGTTAATTTTAAAACCATCAGCCATAATTTCTTTATAAGTAGAACCATGTTTTTTAGATAGATGCATGCCTGTGGCAACTAAATTTAATTTAAAATTTTTTTCTTTTTTAATTTCTCTAATAAGGTTTTTTAACAAGCCATATTCTGATCTACTGCCAGTAATAACACAAATTTTTCGTTTCATTATTAAATGTGGTAAATATTATTATAAAATTTTTCTTTGTTTTCTTTAAACCATTCAATAGTTAAATCTAAGCCCTCAGAAAAATTTATTTTTGGTTTCCATTTAGTATTTTTTAAAATTAGCCTATTGTCACATACCAATCTATCTACCTCACTAGTATTGGGTCTTTTTCTCTTTTTTTCTAAATAAATTTGAGCTTCCGGATCAATTTTTTGTATAATTTTTTTCGCTATACTTTTTATTTGATATTCATTGTTTGACCCAACATTGATTGCTCGCCCAAAAAAACTTTTAGTTTTCATAATTTCAAAGTAAGCTTTGCACGTGTCTGTAACGTATGTTAAATCTCTTGTTGGCATAATATTTCCCAACTTTATTTGTTTCTTTAAATTCAAAGCTTGAATAATTATCGATGGTATTACCGCTCTTGTAGATTGTCTTGGGCCATAAACATTAAACGGTCTAACAATTTTGACTGGTAGATTAAATGAATTCCAATAGCTTAGTGCTAATTGATCTGCTGAAATTTTAGAAGCAGAATAAGGGGATTGAGCATTTAAGCGATGCTTTTCATTTATTGGTACACTTTCTGCGCTGCCATAAGTTTCGCTTGTCGATGTAATCAAAACTTGCTCAGTATTAAGATTTTTGGCCGCCTCTAAAATATTGTAAGTTCCTTCCAAATTTACCTTTAGGTAAGCAAGAGGTGAAAAATAAGAATAAGGAATACCAACCAATGCGGCTAGATGAAAAATAGCATTACACTTTTTAGAAATTTTAAATACGGTGTCATAATCTCTAATATCTCCAAATATAAAATTTATATCTTTTTTAAACTCTGAATTTTCCAGGTGTCCCAAATTATAAGTAGTATTATACCTATCGAATGCAACAACATCATAGCCTTTTTTCACACACAACTCTGTCAAATGAGAACCAATAAAACCTGTGGCACCTGTAATCAAAATTTTTTTCATATAAATATAATAATTTAATTTTTTAAATATTTTTATAGTATTTGTATACCAATTTAAATATTTTAATATTGTTAAAATATATTTTTTTCATCTAGCAAAAATTTTTCAGCTTTCTTAAAATCTACAATTGTGTCAATATCAATAGATAGGAACTTAGAATTAAGAATTACCTTATATGTATGATTTTTAAGGTAAAAAGATCTATATTTTTTTAAAAAATCACTACTCGCAAAGTAAAAATTACCGTTAGGTTGATATGTTAATTTAATATTATTAACTTTATTCAAATTGTTTTTTTTTGACACACTTACAATAGATTTTTTTTTTTTATACATTTTATATTTCTGGTAACCAAGATGAATTTTCTTTATTGATCTAAAGGGTGAGGTTGGTTGCAAAAGTAAAATTGTTTCTACTTTATCAAATTTTTTTTCATACTTCTTGATTGCATGCAATATAACATCAATTGTTTTTGTTTTTTTTAAAGATAAATTTTTAGGTCTATTAAATGTTTTGATTGATTTGTTATATTTATTCATTTTAATGATAGATGGATCATTTGTAGAAACAACAATGTCATTAATAAATTTTAATTTTTTTGCAAACTGAATAGTTCTAGTGATTAAAGGAATACCATTTAATTTTTTAATATTTTTATTTGGTAATCTTACTGAACCTGCGCGCGCTGGTATAACTGCAATAATTTTCATTTTTAAAAATCCCGTATTTAAATACTATTTATATGTTGTAAAATAGTTTTCCATCCCTTGTATTTAGTTTTTAAGCCAAAAATCTTAGCTGTATGTACCGTAAAAGGAGCATTTAATAGGATTAACAAAGTTTTTTTGGGATACATTTTTATTTTATATTAATTTTTTTTGTGAAAAGCGTTTCACTTTATTAGTTCATTTCACAAAAGCTCTTTAAAAACTCTAATCCATTTTTTCCACTCTTTTCTGGATGAAACTGACATCCTAAAACATTTCCTGATGAGATGATTGATGGAATATTTGTTCCTAAGTAATCACATATACCTACTGTGGATGATGGATTTTTTGTTACTGCTATATAAGAATGTACAAAATAAAAACTTTTACCTATTAGAGAATCATCTAAAATACCATTGCTCCAGGATTGTTTATTATTACTTGGAGATACTTCGTTCCACCCTACATGTGGTACCTTAAAATTTTTTACTTTGTTTTTTGAAATTTTTATTACTTCACCCTCGATTAAATTTAGCCCTTTAAAAACACCGTGTTCATTTCCAACAGTTAATAAAATTTGCATTCCTAGACATATGCCTAATAAAGGTTTTTGATGAATTTTTGCATATTCTAAAATAGTATCTCTTAAATTACATTCATCTAGATTTTTAATTGCACTACCAAATGCTCCTACACCTGGTAAAATTACATTTGATGAATTAATTATTTTATTTTTGTCATCAGTTATTTCGGGGATGTAACCTATATGCTCTATTGCTCTAGCTATACTTAAAATATTACCACAACCGTAATCAATAATAATAATTTTTTTCATTAAACTAATTTTTATATTTTAACATCCTTTTGATATTAGCATGATCTTCTCTGTCAATTTCAAATTTACTATTTGTAGATTTGTTTATTTTTTTACCAATCATGCTTGCTGTAAATCCAATTTGAATATCTAACTTTTTTAATATACTAAAAGTATATTTATTATAAGAGCCACATGGGTGGCTCATAGAAAAAATTTTATTTTTACCGATTATTTTTTCCAGTTTTTTTTTATTTTTAGAATATTCAATAAATTGATTTTTATAATTCAACTCTGAAAGCATTGTTGGGTGAGAGTGTGAATGTAGCCCAATTAAATGATTAAGCTTATTAATTTTTTGGATATTTTTTTTGGTTAAAAAAATATTTTTAATATTTTTCTTAATATTAAATTTTTTTATTTTAAAAAGTTCAAACATTATTTTCTTATATTTTTCATATTTGAGACCTTCATCCCGTAATAAACGAAACTTGATATCATTCAAAGAATAAAAAGGATATTTCTTTTTTAGTATATTTATTTTGGGATTTACTATCTTGTAAAATTTTTCTAGATTAAATTTTTTATATTTTCTTTCAAACAAATTAAAAAAGTCAAAATAAAAACCATCTATATTCGAATATTGATTCGTCCTAAAGTATCTAAAAATTTCTAAATGGTCAGGTGTTTTTTCAACTGCTCCTGTATAAATAAAAAAAAAAGCTTTAATTTTTAAATCTTCTAATACAGGAAGAGCTATATCGTACTGACATTTCAAACTATCATCAAAGGTTAGACATAAATCTGTTTTTTTAAGTTTATTTTTTTTGAACTTCTCTAAAAAATCATAAGAATTTAAAATATTTTTTTTTCCAATAAATTTTATTATTTTATAAAAATCATTACCTGTTATAGAACCTTGGGATATTTTGTGTTTTTTATTATCGTGGAAATGATGAAAAGTTATTCCATGAAAGAACTTGTTTTTTTTAGAAAAATACATTTATTAAATACTTTTTATTTCATTATTTTCAATTTTAAATACTCTATCACATATTCTTAAACTCGATTTTCTGTGTGTAATAAAAATTATTGTTTTTTGCTTTTTTAAATTTAATAATATTTCTAAAACTCTATTTTCTGTATCCAAGTCTAATGCGCTAGTAGCTTCATCTAAAACTAAAATTTCTGGATCATTATATAGCGCTCTAGCAATAGCAATTCTTTGTCTTTCTCCACCTGAAATTTTAACACCTCTTTCACCAACTTTTGTATCTAAACCATTTTTTAAACCACTAATAAATTTGAATAATTGAGATCTATTTATTGAGCTTTGTATTTTTAAATCAGAAATTTCGTTTTCTTTATACCCAAAAGCAATATTTTTTTTAATTGAATCATCTAGTAAGTATAAATTTTGTGGAACATATCCTAAACTTTTTTTCCAAAAATAAGCTTCTTTATTTATGTCTTTTTTGTCGACGCTCACTGAGCCAGAATCAGGTTTTATTAAACCAATCAACAAATCTACAAATGTACTTTTTCCCGAACCAGTTTCGCCAACAATGCCCAAGAATTCATGCTTTTTAATAGAAAAATTAATATTTTTTAAGATGGGTTTTGTAGATTTTGGGTAGGTAAAAAAAACATTTTTAAATTCAATTTCTTTTTCAAATTTAATTTTATTGCCTCCAGTTTGTAAACTACTTTCTAAATTTTTTTTAGTTTCCTGGTTTAGATCAATTAATATACTGTTAAATGTTGGTTCAGAAAAATTTATATTTTGTAGACTAATTATAATTCTATTGATTGAAGGAATAATTCTTATAGATGATATCATAAATATACCTATTGTACCCATGATAGCATTAGTCTCCAAGTTTTGCACAGTAAGATAAAAAATTATAAAAGTGATTAGTGTTATTGTTGTAAGTTCAAACCAAATTCGTGGAAGTTTCTGCAAAAAATACATTTTAAAACTAGCTTCTGACATACTCGTACTATCATTATGAAAAATTTTACTAAAATTTTCTTGAACCTTATAAATAATTATATCTTTGATTGCCCCTAAGCCTTGTTGTAGTGATTTCATTTGTAGTTTTTGGGCAATTTCTCTCTTTTTTCCAAGATTAGAAATTATTTTTTTTAAGGTTAAATAGAATATTAAAGATGTAACAAATCCTATGGTAATTATAATAAAAGTTTCTGTAGGTCTTAATATCATCAAGAAAATTACTATACCAAGTATTACAAGTACTTCTGTAAGAAGGGAACTTAGATGGACTAGTGCGCTTCCAAAAACTGCAGTTTCATGAACAATTTTTGTAGTTAAATTTGACGAATTATTTTCTACATGAAAAAGATATGAACTATTTAAATATTTATCAAATAGTTTTGTACCTAGATCATAACGTACTTTATATGCAAATTTACTTTCTAGCCATCCGTACAGCCCCATATATAAATTTTTTATTAAAAAAATGAAAATTATTAAAATTAGAATATAGCTAAGAATACTTTCTTCTGGAATATTTAAACTTGAAAAAAATTCATTTAAAATATTATTATTTGATAATAATATATTTTGATTAGTAAAATAACTTATCAAAGGTATAATTGATCCAATTCCTATTGTTTCTAAGAACATAGCAAAAAACATTAAAATAACTAAAACTTTAAATTTTTTAGTCTGATCTTTATCTAAAATTTTAAAAATTTTTTTAAAATTATTATACATTTTTGTGTTTTAATTTTGCTGTCGTAGTTAAGTATTCTGCTGTCTTTGCTATTTTTTTATTTTTTTCATTAATAAAATTGTTTTTTATAATTTATTTAAAATTATGTTTATAATTTTATTAATTCGTCTTCAGAAAAATTTTTTTTCGCAATCTTTCCAATTATCTTGGGTAATGTCATTGGGGAAATGCCATTACCTGGTCTTTTAATTGCTAAGTTACTTCTTGTGAATTTTTCACCTTTATTAATATTTTTAGCTGCCACTATTGAATTTCTTGCTATACTAATATTCTTGATTTCACTTGGTGAAGCTTTTTTAATACCACTCCCTAATGCCTCACTAATTTTTCTAATTCCTTCAATCATTTGTTTTAATTCTTTTTCTACAATACTTGCTTTATGATCTGGTCCAGGTAAATTTGTATTAAGAGTTATGTGTTTTTCAATCATGCTAGCTCCTAGAGCCGCTGCTGCCAAAGATGCCTCTATGCCGTTAGTATGATCTGAGTACCCAACATTAACTTTATATTTTTTTCTTATACTTAACATAGCTCTTAGATTTACATGTCGGAATGGTGTTGGATATTCAGTGTTGCATTGTAAAACTGTTATATTTTTTTTAAGAGTTCCATTAAATATTAATACTTTAAGAGCTTGGCCAATTTCTTTCATATTTGACATTCCGGTTGAAAGTATTATTTTTTTTTTCAATTTTCCTACTTTTATTAAATATGGCAAGTTTGTAATTTCTCCAGACGGAATTTTAAAATATTTCATATTTAAAGTATTTAGGAAATCAATTGATTGTAAATCAAAAGGTGTAGATAAAAAATTTATTTTTTTAGATTGACAATATTTTTTTATCTTTTTGAATTGGTCATATGACAAAGATATTTTTTTTATCATTTCCAATTGAGTTTCCTTTTTTTGAGTGTTTCTTATTTGATAATTTGCCTTTTTAGCAATTTTAGAAATATGTAATTCGGGTATAGATGTTTGAAATTTAACAAAATCTGCTCCACATTTTTTTGCAAGATCTACTAATTTATATGCAAGTTTAAGCTTTCCGTTATGATTTACACCAGCTTCAGCAATTATATTAATGTGATTCATAAATTCATTAGCTGAAGAATTTGAAAATTAATTTCATGACTTAAATTTCTATAAGCTCTTTTTCCAAATGCTTTAAAATAGTTTTCCATTTACTTTTACCATAAGACTTCAATCCAGGAAAACCAATATAGTATTCTTCAAATTTTTTATATTTTTTTTCGTTTATTTTGTTGAGTTTTATTTTTCCTTTAAATTTTAAATTTTTGTCAATATATATAATGTTAGAACCAAGTTCTTTTGCTAATTCATTAATAATCAAATACACGCTGCGCAAGTATACCTTAAATAAATATAGATTTATAAATATAATCGGTTTTCTTGATAAAACAGCTAGACGTAAAGCAGTACTTTCGTGTCCAAAAACCAATTTTGATTCTTTGATTAATTGATACGTTTTGTCAAACATAAATTTCTTATTACTAGGTGTGTCGAGCCTACTTCGTCTTCGATGAGCAGCTATTACAAGCCCATTATTATTAATTTTTTTTGGTACAAAATTAAGTAATTTATTAATTATGTCCCAATAATTTTTTTCCAATTTTGTTTTTTTTACAAAAAAATTTAATTTTGTGTCAAAAATATTTTCAAATCCTTGGTCGACGAATACAATCTTGTTATTATTTTTAGTATTTCTTTTTGACTTATTAATCATTTTAATAAGATCGTTATTAACTTTAAATATTTTTTTATTTTTAAATTTTTTTTTAGTAATTAAATAAGATTTTTGGTTCTGTACAAAAAAAATATCTGGTTTTGGTTGTAAATTAATTCGGCTTGAAAATATTATTATTTTACTAAATAATACGGGCAAAATTTTTTTTAATAGATAAATTTTATCATATACTAATAAATCTTTTAATAATTTAAAGTATTTTATCTCTACTGAAGGATATCCCTCGCCTTGTAACGATATTTTTGTTCCCCCTGAAAAATTTAAAATCCAATCCAATAATGAGATAAAGACTATATTTTCTACACCACACATATAAAAAAATTTATCTGGAAGATTTTTATATTCTTTAAAAAAATCATATAAAGAATTTATTTTAATATGATTCTTATCTTTCCTTAATTTAATTGCTTTATTGGAATATTGTTGATCTAATTTTTTATTTACAAATGGTAAAATGTTCCAATAAATAATCTTCCAGTTTTTGTAAGTGGTATTTACACCAAAAGATTCATACGCTTGGGGAGTAAGCGGTGTATTTGTTATAACTAATAAAGTTTTATTGGGATACAATTTATTTCCAAGTTTTATGAGGATAGTTTGATTTCATTATTCTTGATCTTAAATATTTTAATCTTTGATAAGTTTTTTAATGTTTTAAGTTATTGTACATTCGTAAAATTACCAATGCTCCGCACTTGACTATTTCTATAAGCCTTAAGTCTAAATATTTTTTAACATTAAAAATTAAACAGTTCTGTACTGATAATTTGATTTATTGTTAATTGTTGTTATTATATTACCTACTCTTATCCTTAATTTATTATTTTTTTTTGAAATAATTTTAAAGATCATGTTTGTAAATATTCCAGAAATAAATTTTGCTTGCGTGTGGATGCTTGATTCAAAAAAATCTTGCTGAAGATAGCCAGATCCGTCTTCATGGATTTTACATTTTTTTACAAACTCACTTATTTCTTTTTGATTTTGAATGCACCCACTTAAAAAATATTTTAATCCCCGGATATTTTTTAATTTACTTAAAATTTTAGAATCTTGAAATTCAGAATGCCTACAAATTATATACCCTTCTAATACTGGTTTTTCATAGGTCTTCAAAAAATTTTTAATATATTTTTGATATTTAATTTTTGGATTATAAAATTCAACTTTTTTTCCTAAAACTTTTACAAAGGAATTTTGCATAATTTTTAGTTCATTGGTGTTATATTTTGCTATTATCCACATATATTTATTTTTTTAATTCTTTTTTTAATTCGTCATATTCTTTCATTTTACGCTTCATAAAATTTACTGTGAGCTTGGCTTTTTCAGTTATTCCTCTTGGTGTTAAAACGTATATATAATTAATTTTGTTAGGATTTTTTTCAAAATTTTTCATTTTAATTAAGCCTTTAGTTTTTAATGATTTTAAACAGTAATTAAGTTTTCCAAGGCTAAATCCTAGTTCTTCCGCTAGCTCTCTTTGCGTAGACTTTGGCTTATTATTAATTTTTCTTAATACGTTAAAATGGTCTTGATTATCATTCATAAATATGTTCAATTATTGAACATTTATATCGTTCAATTATTGAACAGTAAAGCATAAAAGATTAATACTTGAACAACATACTCTTAATAGTGTAGTAAAATATTAAATACGACTATATATATTGATAAAATGAAATTTAAAGTACCTGTTAATGAACCATATCTTCACGGAAATGAAAAAAAATATTTACAAAAATGTATAAATGATGGATTTATTTCTTCAACAGGTCCTTTTGTTAAAAAGTTTGAAAGTAAATTTGCCAAAAGAGTAAATAGAAAATTTGCTATTTCAGTGAGCAATGGAACGACGGCTTTGCAGTTAGCTTTTGAAGCTTTAAATATTAAAAAAAAATCAGAAGTAATACTCCCAGCCTTTACAATTATATCTTGTATATTGCCCGTGATTAGATGTGGAGCTATTCCAGTATTGGTCGATAGTGATCCGATTACATGGAATATGGATGTAAATAAAATTGAAGATAAAATTACTTCCAAAACAAAAGCTATAATTGTTCCCCATATCTATGGGCTTCCAGTAGACATGGATCCACTATTAAAAATTGCAAAAAAGTATAATTTAAAAGTAATTGAAGATACTGCTGAAGCATTGGGTCTAAAATATAAAAATAAGGAATGTGGAAGTTTCGGTGATGTTTCAACTTTTAGTTTCTATGCTAATAAACATATCACTACTGGCGAAGGTGGAATGATTGTAACAAATAATAAAAAAATTGCTGAAAGATGTAAAAGCTTAAGAAATATGTGTTTTAATAATAAAAGACGTTTTGTTCACTATGAGCTTGGATGGAATAATAGATTTACTAATTTACAATCAGCTGTAGGACTCGCCCAATTAGAAAAATTGAATAAGTTTATTAAAAAAAAAAGAAGTATTGGGAAAATTTATAATAAAGAGTTATCAAAAATTAAAATGTTTTATACCCCTTTAAACAAACAAAGTTATGCTCAAAATATATATTGGGTTTACGGACTAGTCTTAAAAAAAAAATCAAATATTTCATTAAATACAATTATGAAAAAATTAGCAAAAGAGGGTATTGAAACTAGAAATTTTTTTTGGCCTCTTCATCAACAACCAATTTTAAAAAAAATGGGACTTTTTAAAAAAAATAGATTTCCAGTAGCAGAATATTTGAGTAGAAATGGATTTTACTTACCTACCGGCCTAGCATTAACTGCGTACCAACAAAAATTTGTAATCAGTAAAATAAAAAAAATACTTTCAGCGCAAAATAAAGGGAAATTTATATGATCAAATTAAATTGTAGATTATGTGAAAGTAAAAAATTATTTAAATTTCTAGATTTAGGCTATCATCCGCCATCAGATCAATTTACTAAGAAAAAAGATTTAAGCAAACCTACTATATATTACCCTCTTGAAGTTTTTAGTTGTTTGAATTGTGGATTCAAACAACTTGGACACGTTGTTGATCCCAAAATATTATATCAAATGGATTATCCATACGAATCCTCGGTCACTAATTTGGGTAGAAAGCATTATGGAGAGTTTGCTAGATCAGTTGTTAAAGAATACAAAATAAATAAAAATGATCTTGCTGTTGATATTGGGAGTAACGTTGGTGTCTTATTAAAAGCTTTTAAGATAAATAATTTACGTGTTCTTGGTGTAGAGCCCGCTCCAAATATATGCAAAATAGCAATTAAAAAAAATATTCCCACTATAAATTCTTTTTTTGACAACCTTTCAGTAAATAAAATATTAAAAAAATATGGAAAGGCTAAAGTAATAACAGGCACTAATGTATTTGCTCATGTAGATAATCTTAAAATTTTTATGAAAAATATTAAGAAATTAATTCATAAAAAAAAGGGGATATTTGTAATTGAAGTTCCCCACTTTCATCATCTTATAAAAAACTTAGAATATGACACAATATATCATGAACATTTATCTTATATAACTATAAAACCACTAATTCCCTTTTTTAAAAAAATAAATTTAGAAATAATAAATGTAGATCAAAAAGATATACACGGCGGATCGATCAGAATATTTGTTTCTGAAGTGGGAAATTATAAAATTAAAAGAAGTGTAAAGAAAATATGTGATATGGAAAGTAAAGCAATGTTAAATTCAAAAAAAATATTAATAAAATTTCAAAAAAAGGTTATCCAAAACAGACTAAAACTGGTTTCATTATTAACTAATTTGAAAAAAATGAATAAAAAAATTGTTGTTTTGAGCGCACCCGCAAAAGGAATGACATTACTCAATTATTGTAAATTGGATAATGATTATATTGATTATGCGACAGAAAAATCAAAGTTGAAGCAGGGTTTATATACACCTGGAGGAAATATCCCAGTTTATTCTGATAATAAGATTTTAAAAACTAAACCTGATTATGCTTTGCTTCTTGCTTGGAATTTTTCAAAAGAAATTATAAAAAATAATATGCAATATTTAAAAAAGGGTGGAAAATTTATAATCCCCATACCTGATATAAAAATTATTACTAAAGGGAAAAATGAAAAAAATAAAAATTAAAGTTAATCATCGTGACAACAGAGGTTCAATAATAGATTTATTGGAAAAAAAAAATATAAATGCAATTACTTTAATAACTCAAAAAAAAGGAAAGATAAGAGGAAATCACTTTCATAAGAAAACAATTCAATGGAATTATTTACTCAAAGGCAAAATTCAACTTATTACAAAAAAAAGAAATACAGGTATAAAAAAAATCATTTTATCTAAGGGAAATCTGGTTGTAACATCTATAAATGAGTCCCACGCTATAAAAGCGCTTAAAGATTCTGAGTATTTAGTTTTTACTCAAGGACCCAGGGGAGGTAAAGAATATGAAACGGATACGTTTAGACTCTTAAAACCTCTAATTAGTTAAAAACAAAAAAAATTATGAAGAAGCATGATATTTACTTTACCGAGAGCAATCGCTCTTTTAAGTATAGGCATCTACCTAAAAGTTTAGGAGGATTATGAAAAATAAAGATTTAATATATAGCTTAGTACCTCAACAAAAATTTTATGATTCTATGGGAGCGTGCTGGAAACCAATTATAATGTTTAATCAATTTCCAAACATAAGATCAAAATATTGTAATACAGATACTTTTGGACTTAGATTTAACAACTTAAAAGATAATTCTAAAAAAATATCAATCTTTGAAAATACAATTTCCAATAAAAAGAAAAATGCAATTATTATAGGAAACTCAACAACTTTTGGAGAAGGTCAATCTAGTGATGAAAAAACTATATCAAATCTTTTAACAGAAAATTCAGAATATAATTTTTATAATTTTAGTGGAAGAGGTTTTTCAGGTTTTCAAGAGATAGCACAATTTTTAATTTTAAATCATAATGTACTTAACTTAGAGAGAATAATTGTGATCTCTGGAGTGAACGACTCTTACTTACCTTACTTTATTGATAAATTTGATGATGAGCAAACACCAATATTTGGATATAATAAATTTCAAAAGTCTATGAACAATGCTTCGCGAGGTTGGAAAAATAAAATATTTAAAGCTTTGTTTGGTAATTTTTTTAAAAATAAAAAAAAAGATTGGAACCGCATAAATTCATTAAATTGGCGAGATGAATTATTTGGTGCAAGTACTTTAAAATCAGAAGATAATATAGAAGTTTCAAAAGACGTGGCACTTAAACAAATACTAGAGAGAAACATTAATATATGGTCATTTATTACAAAAGGTATGAATGTAAAATTTGATTATATTCTTCAACCTGTAGGATCATGGTGTAAACCAACAAAAACCAAAGAAGAAGAGATAATATTTAATGAAGAAAATAATCTATCCTCTTACCAAAAAATATACAAATATCTTGATCATAATAAATACTTATTGGTAAAAAAAATTTTAAGAAATGCAACAAATAAAAACGATTTAAATTTTTACGATATGAATGAAGAATTTAATAACAATGAGCTAAAAGAAAAATGGTTGTTTACTAGTAGACTTCATTTAAGCGATATGGGTAGCGAGATCTTAAATAAAAAAATAATAGAAAAAATATTATAAATCAAAACATATGATAAAAAAAATAAAATTTAATAAGCAATCTCCACTATTTCATCAATTTTTTTATCTTTAATTAAACCTTAGAATTACAAAAATTTTTTTCAGTGCATAAATCAAGCCAATTGAGCTATTAGTACTGGTCAGCTGCACGCATTACTGCGCTTCCACATCCAGCCTATCAACG
>MDSV01099964.1_pt1 | contig 19778 bp, 18 predicted proteins | sample 810851 | NCBI WGS metagenome assembly MDSV01 (sample SAMN05326640, study PRJNA326480) | marine metagenome | isolation source: seawater | place: Atlantic Ocean: North East | collected 2012 | reverse complement strand
CAGCAGCGTTGCCCAATGCCTCTCAAGCCATCATCCCACCAAGATGGATTTCGTGGCGGTGGATGACCAGTTTGGAGAATCAGGCACTCCGGCCCAATTGATGGCCAAGTACGGACTTGACGCCAAGACCATTCTCGCCAAGACCCGCGCTTTGGTCAGCCACTGATTCCTTTCAGACTTCCCAAGAAAAGGGCTGGCTGTTCAAGTTGGCCATTTTCATATGCCGAGGTGTCGTGATGCCAGTTTCACGACACCTCGACTTCCATCTCAGCGATGGCCTTGTACAACTTGTCAGTCAGGTCCTTGGAACCATCGATCAAGGGAAGCCGAACATGGGTCTCACAAATGCCCAGATGCTTCAACGCAACTTTCACCCCGACGGGGTTGCCCTCTGCGAACAACAAGTCCATGATGGGTGTCAACGCTTGGTGGGTCTTTTGGGCTTCTTGAATCTGACCGAAAGCCGTTTGCTGAATCATCCGCGACATCTCCGCCGGGCAGACGTTGCCCATCACCGAAATCACACCTTCAGCCCCCATGGAAACCGTAGGCAATGCGAGGGCGTCGTCTCCCGACCACACAGCAAATCCTTCAGGCCTTTGTGCCAAAATCAATCCAATTTGCCCAAGATCTCCACTTGCTTCTTTGATGCCGCACACATTGTCATGCTTGGCCAATTGCAAAGTGGTGGCGGCACTCATGTTGCTCGCTGTCCTGCCGGGAACATTGTAGAGCACGATGGGTTTGGGAGCTGCATCCGCCACAGCCTTGAAATGCGTTACAATGCCCAACTGCGAAGGCTTGTTGTATGCCGGAGAAGCCACCAGGAAGGCATCAATTCCTTCGAGATCCCACGTGCGAATGCGGGAACACAGCTCGACAGTGTTGTTGCCAGAAACCCCAACGACAACAGGCATGCGGTTGGCGTTGACCTCCACCACAAAATCCACCACACTCCGCTGTTCTTCCGGGCTAAGGGTTGGGGTCTCAGCAGTCGTGCCAAGAACAACAAGGAAATCGCATCCTCCTGAAATCAGGTGCTCCACCATGCGCTGCAGCGCTGGATAATCCACCTTGCCATCGCTGTGGAAAGGGGTGATCAAGGCCACGCCCAACCCTTGCAATTTCATTTGCGCGCTCATTGGAAATCGATCTTGCTCAAATATTCAAGCGTCTTGGTGGTGTGGGCCTTCCACTCCTCCATCGGGTCATTCAAAATCAAATCCACCTCTTCCAAATCGTCCTCTTTCGAAGCGGGCTCCGGCACAATTCTAAAATCCAAATCCTCGCACCATTCCGTCCCATCGACGCCCACCTTCATGCCCGCATTGCTCTTTCGAATCACAAATTTCAAAGGCAAGATGGGCTCCAGCTCAAGGTCTATGAGAATGTCGAACGACGTGTCCGTGAATGCCTCAAATTCCTTGACAGGCCAGCCGTGCCAATTCAGATCGCTCTTGCAGAAATAACCTGAACCCAATTTTTTAACCAGCCAATTGGGGGTATTCTTCTCGTCTTCTTCCACAAAGCTCAAAAAGCCCACCCTCTTCACTCCAAACTTCTCTTTCAGCATCTTTCCTATCTCCTTCACCTCTCGAAAATGCGCATGGTCACGCTCAAGATACACAAGCCCCACACTCGTCGCTCGAGACAAGGACATTGCGCGACGTTCTCGCTCTGGAGAATCCAACCGCGCCAGGCGCCAACGGAAAATTCGCTCTTTCAAGGACACAACCACCAAAAATACACCTTCACCTTGCCCACGATTGCTTCCGCGGTTTGCATTCCTCCCCAACAACCATAAAGTTTCCCACAGACCCAACAAAAATTTGAGACACTTTGGCACGGTTCGTGAAGTCTATGTCGAAATTTCTGACATGCATCAATCCTTTCTTTCCATTTCACGAGCCACTGCGGTGTTCCCCGCACTCCTCTTTGGCATGTTTATCCTGCTCGCCTCTTGCTCAAACGGCGCAGGCACCCAGGTCAAAACCCCATTCTCTGGCAAAAAATACTTGTCCGACGCACGTCACTTTCGAGGGGTTGGTTTGGGACAAAGCGCCAACCTAAACATCGCAAAAAGCAAGGCTGAGCTTGAAGCAAGGAAAACCCTTGCCCAGCAGGTGCGAACCAACTTAAAGGTGGTCTCTGACGCCTACTCCAGTGAGCTTGTGGGAACCCAAGCCTCAGAGACGATGGAGAAATTTGAATCTTTGGCACGTGAGGTCACCAACAACACAATTGGGGACATCCGTCAGTTGGGTCAGGACATTCGTCAACTCGAGGACCAAACCTATCGCGTGCACGTGGCTGTGGAAATCAAAAAGAAAGCCATGTTTCGATTCTTGAAGAACAAAGCTCGAAACGACGCCAAGATTTCCGAACTCGCCCGAGCCCAAATGATCACCATGCTCGACAAGGAAATTGAGCGCCTCGAAGCCGAGGAGTGACGCTCCGTCAGCGCAAATCGTATTTGCCTGAGAACTTGGCTTTGAACTTGGTGAGTTTAGGGGCAATCACAGCTTGACAATATGGCGCTTCTTTGTGGAGCTCATAATACGCTTGGTGGTAATCTTCAGCTTCGTAGAAGGTTTCAAATGCCTTGATTTCTGTAACGATGGGCGAGTCCCAGTCGTCTTGGGCCTTGAGCTTCGCCGCCTTGGCAATTTCACGCTGGCCTTCGTTGTGGAAGTAAATCGCACTTCTGTATTGCGTGCCCACATCGGCACCTTGGCGGTTCAGCGTCGTGGGATCGTGGGTGGCAAAGAACATCTCGAGCAATTCTGCCAAACTGAGTCGGGTGTTGTCGAAGGTCACCTGCACCACCTCAGCGTGCCCAGTCCTTCCCGTGCACACTTCGCGGTACCCTGGGTTCTTGATGTGCCCGCCACTGTATCCCGAGACCCCCAACTCCACACCAGGAATGGATTCATACACCGCTTCCACACACCAAAAGCAACCTGCCCCGAGGGTGATTGTTTCCAAATTTTCTTGTCCCATTGATGTTGCTTGTAAGCCGAGGAAGGCCACTGCCGACCAAAGCCATTTCACTTGATTCATGGGCAAATGTCACCTCTTCATAGAAAACTTCCAACCCAATCAATCCCCTGATTGTACCATCCTGTAGCGTAAAAAGCACCCTTGAAATCCCAACTCAGGTTGGGCACCTGTCCACAGTACAGAGACATCCGAGGTCCTCACCCCAAATTCCAACCCCCTCCGCATGCTGAATCGAAAAGACATCGGGAACCTGAACACATCATGATGCCCTCGATGGACACCAGCTTCCAGGACCATCACTGAGGTTAGCCTTACACCTGCCGTTGCGCCCCCAGTCCACCCTCCACGAGCAATGGCATCTCGGTTTCGCACGCTCACATTGGCAGCCAGCACCAACGGCCTGATGGGACGTAGGCCCGCGGAAAGGGCAAGCATGGGTTTGGCCCGCACAACACGCTCCACGTCCAGTCCCGATTCAAACCACGACTCTGGATTCAAAAGGTCTGAAGCGCTCGAGAGCCAACTTCCTGGATCAATCGAGAACTGCGTGGGGTCGAAAACCTCAGGATTGCTGGCGTCAGGGGCGAGACCCAAACTGAGATTTTCGATTCCATATTCCTTGCCTTGCCAGGTCATCCGACCGACGTCCACAAGAGAAGCTCCAACCCAGATGTTGTCGCGAGAAAGAACCCCACCAAGATCGACACTCCAACCACGTCCCGCAGGACTGAAAATGTCCAACCACCCCAGTGACAAACCTGATCCCCGCAAAGAGTCGAAGGCTTGAATGCTGCTCCAAGACAACCCTTCCGAACGCGCTCCGAAAGCCTTCAAGTCGTTGCCTTCTGCCTCAAGGTCAAAGTAAGCCGAGCCAAGGATCAGACGGGCCCCAATCCCAGTGTGCAATTCCCAGCCTCCATCGTCTTGAGCGCCCCAAGATTTCGAAAGTCCCATTTCGTGTGACCTCACGGACTGGAAAGAGAAAGTGGAACCTTGGAGCAAATTGGCCAAGGTCGCTTCAGTGTTAAGCTCAACGCCTTCCCACACTTGGCCCAACGTAAAGTCAAACTCTTCCACAGGTACGATTTCACCTGAATCCACCAACCGAATGGAAGAAAACAAATCGAGCCCTCCATCCGAGAACAACTTGGCAGCGGTGGAAGACAAATTGATTGACGCCAGGACCGACCTTCTGTTGGCGTAGGCAAACGCCCAAGTCCCCATCCGTCTGGCGTATGCAGCCGATAAGAAACTCGCGCTCATATGAAGGTCCTCGTTCGTCAACGCCTCCACCCAATCATCGAAAGCCCATTGGGCCGATTCTGACTCTGTGTTGCCCCTCAATTGAGACCACAGGTCTGCGCGTTCAAGAAACGTTGAGCGAATGGACAAACCTCCTTCAAACCCACCCGTTGTGCGCGTATAGTCCCCTTCCCATCCGTCGAACGTCATCAGCGCAGGGTTGTGCCCCAAAGCGCGGTAATCAGAGCTGAGGGCATAAGGTGTGGCTGCACCTTGGATGTGCATCCGTTCCATTTGGGCCTTGGCGACGTATGCGCTGCACAAGGCCAACAAAAAGAGAATGGAGGACCGTGCCATGGTCCAATGTACGGGAGTTAGAGTGGAATGTTCCAGGCGAAGGGATCCTCTCCCGACCCTGTTCTTACCTCGTCCAAGCGTTGTTTCAATCTAGGAGCAAGAATCCAAGTGTCTTGGCTTGGCAAGTCCCAATCTCTGTCTTCCAGTCCCAACGTGCAAATGGGGGAGATCGTCGCGGCTGTACCCAGGCCAAAAGCCTCGGTCAACCGCCCAGTCTTGACAGCTTCTTGCAATTCACGAACTTCCACCACACGTTCTTCCACCTCAACACCTTCATGTCGCATCAAGTCGACCGCGCTGGCTCGGGTCACGCCTGAAAGCACGGTGTCACTCGTGCAAGGCACCACCAACTTTCCGTCGATCACAAACCCCACGTTCATGGTTCCGCACTCCTCCACCTTGGTGTGGGTGGCGCCGTCTGTCCACAAAACCTGATCGTATCCTTCCGACTTGGCGATCTCAGTGGGAAACAAGGACCCCGCATAATTACCTGCCGCTTTTGCTGCGCCTGTGCCGCCAGAGGCTGCGCGTGTGAATTTGGTCTCCACCTTCACACGAACTGGCCTGGTGTAGTACGCACCGACTGGGCACGTGAAGATGCACAGTCGGTGATTGAGACTCGGACGAACCCCAACATGACTCTCCGTGGCGAACATGAATGGTCTGATGTACAACGCACTGTCGGGCGCGCTTGGAACCCAATTCGTATCCAGCTTCACCAATTCCACAATGGCCTGAAAGACGATGTCTTCGGGGACTTCTGGCATGCTCAAGCGGCGCGCAGAGAAGTTCAAGCGTTGAATGTTCCTTCCTGGACGGAACAACGACACAGAACCGTCCTTCTGACGGAACGCCTTCATGCCCTCGAAGATGGCTTGGCCATAATGCAAGGACATCATGGCAGGGGAAAACGTCATGGGACCAAATGCAGATATTTCTCCCCGTTGCCACGCCCCATCCGCGTAGTCCATGACGAACATGTGATCGGAAAACACCTTGCCAAACGCAAGGTTGTCGAAGTCCACCTCACCCAGTCTGCTCGTTCCCACAGGGGAAATGTCAAAGTCCAACATCACGTGATTCTCCAATTGCATGACCTTTCATTTAGGTGGTGCAAAAGTCGCAAATCTCCGGCGGCGACGCAAGTCAAGGCGCCCCAAGAAGTGTTCAATGGACACGACTCACTAAGCCTCACCTTGAAACAGGAATTTATTGGGGCTGACGAGCCCGGTTTTTACCGCGTACATCACCATAGCGGCGGTGTTGTTTACGCCCAACTTCGCCATGATGTTCTTGCGGTGGGTGGTCACGGTGTGTGCACTCAGGAAAAGCTTGCTTGCGACCACTCCGTTGGTGTGCCCTTCCGCGATCAACGACAGCACTTCTGTTTCTCGCGCGCTGAGGTGAATGGGGTCGCAGGTCAGAGGAATGTTCTCGAGGTCACTTACATCAATGGACTCCTTTCGGATCCGATCTAAAATCTGGCCACAAAAGAAGGCACCCCCTTGGGAGGTCTCGCGGATGGCATCTTCCACCTCCCCCAGGTCGCAATCCTTCTTGATGTAGCTGTCCACACCCGCTTTCAGCGCGTTGACGATGGTGTGTCCACTTTGCTCCGATGTGATTGCCAGGACGCGGCACTTGGGCTTAATCACCTTCACTTTGCGCACGATATCGATGTCGAAGCCTTCCGCAAGAAAATCCACGATAACCACTTGAGGGTTGAAACTCTGAACGAGACCCACGAGGTCCTCTGAAGTACTTGCTTCCCCCACAATCTGAATCCCCCTGACGTGACCAGCCATGTTTCGAACGCCCAACCTAAAGAGGGCGCTGCTGTCGGCGATGGCCACGGAGGTGGAGAACGAATTCATCTCTTTGGAACGATTCTAAACAAATATAGAACACCCCTTTGGGACAAACTCACCCCGCAACCACAATCTTCGACATCCCGTCCATGGCCACCTCCACATCACTGTGAAAAGCCAAGGCCTCACCTAGCAATTCGCCAGTGTCTCTGTACCTCGTGCTGATGTGACCCAACACCAACTGCTTTACACCGGCCTGATTGGCCAAGCGTGCTGCTTCTTTCGCGGTGCTGTGGTGGGTGTCCTTGGCCCGAGACGCGTCTCGTTCTGCGAATGTGCAATCGTGGTACAACAAATCTGCGCCTTCAGCCAATCGCTTGACAGACTCACAAGGACGCGTGTCTGAGGAATACACATATGCCCTGGTCTTCCCAGGGGGTTTGCACCACATCGAAGCCTCCTGCAATTCGTCATTCCAGAGCACAGACTCGCCACGCTTCAAGGCTTGTCGCACGTGAAATGGCATGTCTTTGGATTTGGCCTTGAGGCCATCCAATTTCCAAGGAAGGCTGTGCTCTTCGATGCGCAGAGCCCTGGTGGGAATCCGGTGCTTGGCAGGTGCCGAGACCAGCCGGTGACGCTCCCCCTCCAACAAAACCTCCTCTCCTTCGCCCCAAGGTTTGAAATCCAGTTCGAAGGACATGTGCGCATGAATGGCTTTCCACGTCGCATCCAACCATGGTCTCAACTCCTCAGGCCCCCAAAGCAGCAAGGGCTCTTTCCGCCCCAGCAAAGACATGGTGCTCAACAGTCCAGGCAAACCCAGCACATGGTCTCCATGCATGTGGCTGATGAAAACGCCTTTCAGCTTTTGGAATTTTAGCTTGTTTTTGCGCAGGGACAGTTGAACACCCTCTCCTGCATCCACCAAATATGTGTGACCATGAATGTCCACAAATTGCGAAGTGGTGCTTCTCAAAGGCACCGGAACCGCAGCTCCTGTCCCGAGAAACACCACTTCAAAATGCATCGTTTGAAAACCTGCAGTCTCAGTGTGTGACTTGCACTTGCTGCACTTGGCGCACACCTTGACGCGTCACCACCAGCAAATACATGCCTGCCTCCAAAGAAGACACGTCGAGGGTCCATCCGAATGTGGCGGAAAGACCTGCACGCACCTTTGTCCCATTTGTTGCCAATACAGCCCAAGCGTCACCTGGCATGATTCCAAGACAAGAGAGCTCCGCAGATGCAGGGTTGGGAAATGTGGACAAGTCCAACTGAGCGACGTCGGACAAACCGGTCAACACGTTGATGTCTTCGACTTCCACAGAACAACCTGAATCGTCGGACACCACCACACTGTAGTCGCCTTCACCCAACCCACTCAACACCTCGCCGGTGCCAACCAAGATGCCTGATCCACTGTACCAGTTGGCAGTCCATGTGCCGACCGCTCCCGACACCGACACCGAGGCAGATCCATTGAATTGACCCAAATCGGTGTTGGTCACCTCCACACTGGCCGTCAGCGCGCATTCCACTGCGTCGTCTCCCACCAACCAACCACCAAACAAACTTTGGCAATCTGCCGAGGTGATTTGGACTGAAAATGAACCTGCGTTTTCAACAGACACGGACATTCCCGTGCCAATCTGGTCGCCAAACGCATTGAACCAAACCACCTCTGTCGCCTCCACACCATCAGCCAACATGGCCGTCAAGGTGCCTTGCGTCCCATCATCGCTGTTCACGTTGGTGACCGACACATCCTCAAGCAATGGACAATTCACGCGCAATGTGAAGTTGTCAAACGTGTAGGGGGCATTGAAAGGTGTGAAAATCGTCGCCCAAGCTTGGATGTCGATGCTGATGCGGTAAATGCCAGAGCGATTGGGCACTCCTTGGATGGCTGCACAGTATTGCTCACCCCCCAAGAAAGCAGTGGAGTTTTCAGAATCGCCGTTGTTGTTAAACAACACCTCCAAGCCAATCTCGTCTGCAAAGAACTGCTCTTGTGTCACAGTATCTGTAAAGACAATGCCTTGGTATGCGCCCGCTCCATCGATGGAATTGGCCAACACAATCACACTGTCCACCGGCAAAGTTGGAGGATAGGCTGAATCGATCCCAGCAGCATTGGCGGGAATCAAAATGTGCAGAACGTCGAAGTACGACTCATCCAGCATTCCGTCTAAAAAAGTCTCCCCCATGTCTGGATCGGGAGACACCCCGAAGGTGGCCTCTCCAAAATCGAAGTCAATGTCACATTGCCCCCACATTCTAGGAGCCAAGCACAGAAAAAAGGCTGCCAAAGCCAGTCCGGGCAATTTCAGAAATAATGTCATCACTTTGGTGTTTAGGACTCTGACGAGGTTCCACCCAAGTCTTTCTCCGTGGCTTCCATGTACACAAAATCTACCGCCTCGTTGACTGTGGGCGTGATGTTGAGGACGCGATCGAGTTGAGAGATTTGGACCAACTTTTCCACGGTAGGTTGCAATCCGCAAAGCACGAAGGTGCCATCTTCATCGCGGCACAACCTGTTCCCAACGAGCACTGCACTGAGACCGCTGGAATCGCAATACCGAGACTGCGTGAGGTCAAGGACAATGTTCAAGTGGCCGGACTTGCCTAACTGGACCAATTCTGCTTTCAAATCAGGCGCGTGAAGCGCATCAAGCTTTTCGACAGTGCTCGTCACAATGACGACGCGGTCTCGGTGTTCTGTGGTAAACTTCATGTTGAATCGTTGAGGCCAAATATAGCAAGGGCATCGGAGCCTGGTCAGGTCTTTCTTTGGGCGAGAAGATACAGCACCGCCATCCGAATTGCGACGCCATTCTCCACCTGATCCAGGATGATGGCGTGCTCGCCGTCGGCCACTTCACTCGAAATCTCTACCCCGCGGTTGATGGGCCCCGGGTGCATGATGACCACAGGGGCATCAGATTGTCCCAGGCGCTCCAACGTCAGCCCAAAACGCATGGTGTACTCCCGCAGGGTCGGGAAGAATCGCACCACATCAGAAGGGCCTTGGCGCTCGAGTTGAATTCGCAGCATGTTCAAGGCATCTGACCAACGGATGGTGTCGTCCAAATCATGGCTGACTTCCACACCCATCTCGTGAAGGTGTTTGGGAACCAAGGTTTCCGGTCCGCATACACGCACGTTGGCACCAAGAAGCTTAAGAGCCTTGATGTTGGACAACGCCACGCGTGAATGTTGGATGTCTCCCACGATGGAAATGTTCTTCCCCGTCATGTCTTGGCCCAAGGCTTCCCGTAAGCTGAACGTGTCGAGAAGGGCCTGGGTAGGGTGCTCGTGCGTTCCATCGCCAGCATTGACGATGGGCACATCCACCTTAGAGGCCAAGAATTGATGGGCTCCCGGGTGTGGGTGGCGCATCACCACCATGTCCACTTTCATGGCAAGGATGTTGTTCACCGTATCCACCAGAGTCTCACCCTTTTTCACACTGGACCCTGCAGCGGAAAAATTGACCACATCGGCCGAAAGGCGCTTTTCCGCCAACTCAAAAGACAGACGGGTTCTTGTGGAATTCTCAAAAAAGAGGTTTGCCACTGTGAAGTCGCGCAAGGAAGGCACTTTTTTGATGGGACGATTCAACACGTCCTTAAACTCCTTGGCCGTGGCGTGAATCAAATCCACATCTGCCTTGGTCAGTTCATTGATTCCGAGCAGATTCGAGGTCGACAATCCTTGCGATTCGCTCATGACGGCTTCTCGTTCAACAAGATGACTCGGTCCTCTCCTTCTTCTTCACTCCAAAATACTTTGACGTGCTGGACCCCAATGCTGTCGACATGCATCCCAATGTAGTTGGGCTCAATCGGCAATTCTCGAGAGAACCTTCGGTCAATCAATACGGCCAATGCAACCGCGTTGGGGCGACCATGGGCGAGCAAAGCATCCAGCCCTGCACGGATGGTTCGGCCTGTGAACAACACGTCGTCCACCAGGACCACATCCCTGCTTTCTACGGTGAACCCCATGTCATTGACGTTGGGGCTGAGCAACTTGTCGTTGGAGCGAATGTCGTCTCGGAAAAAGGTCACATCCAATCTACCGCAAGGCACCTGGCATTCGGGTTGCAATTCGTGCAAACGGCGTTGCAATCGCTCCGCAAGTCGACTTCCTCTCGGTTGCAAACCAACCAAAACGGTCTTCGAAAAATCATGGTGTTCAATCAACTGGTGTGCCAAGCGATCGAGGATGAGCGCAAACTGCGCTGGAGGAATCAAGGTTTGATTCAACATTTCTAAACACAAAGATACAGGCAAAAAAAAGGAGACCCGCAGGTCTCCTTTTCATTTCCAAACTTCTGAATCAAGCCTTGTCGTCGGTTTCAGCGGCGTCCTCAGCCTTGGGCTCTTCTGCCTTGGGCTCTTCCGTCGCAGCTTCCTCCTTCTTGGCCGCGGCCTTCTTAGGGGCAGCTTTTTTCTTTGGAGCAGCCTTCTTAGGGGCAGCCTTCTTAGGGGCAGCCTTCTTAGGCTCTTCAGCTGACGCCTCCTCTGGAGCATCGCCATCCATTTGCTCCTTCAGCGCGGTCAACACGCTCAAGTCGCCGAAGGTGCTCTTTTCGATGTTGGCATTCACTTCCTTCATCATGCGTGATGAACCACCACCTCCACCGGAATTGCTCCGAGTCTTCTTGGGCAAGTCAGACTTCACTGGGCCTTCTTCATATGTGCGCAAGTGGCTCACCGTAATGCGCTTGGCATTCCGGTTAAACTCCAACACGACGAAATCTGCCTGGTCCTCCACGCCGAGGACACCACCTTCTTGCTTGTTGAGGTGCTTGCTGTGGCAAGTCCCTTCCAAACCGTAAGGCAAGGCAATGGTCGCGTGACCACCCTCCACTTTGATCACCGTGGCCTGGTGCTTGCTTCCAACGGCGAAGACACTCTCGAAGACTTCCCATGGGTTCTCTTCGATTTGTTTGTGCCCAAGGCTCATGCGGCGGTTTTCTTTGTCCAATTCGAGCACGACAACTTCGATTTCATCGCCCACGTTGCAAAACTCAGACGGGTGCTTGATTTTCTTGGACCAGCTGAGGTCGGAGATGTGCACCAAACCGTCGATGCCTTCTTCCAGCTCGACGAACAAGCCGAAGTTGGTGAAGTTGCGCACCTTTCCCTTCTGCTTCGACTCTACAGGGTAGCGTGCTTCAATGTCCTCCCATGGGTCCTTGCTCAATTGCTTCAGGCCGAGGGACATTTTGCGGTCTTCGCGGTCAATGCCGAGCAACACACATTCGATTTCGTCGTTCACTTTCAGGAAGTCCTGAGCGCTACGCAGGTGCTGAGACCAAGAGATTTCACTGACGTGAAGCAAACCCTCCACACCAGGAGCGATTTCCACGAACGCACCGTAATCCGCCATGACTACCACACGTCCCTTGACCTTGGCACCTTCCACCAAGTCCTCTCCCAAAGCATCCCAAGGGTGCGGAGTGAGCTGCTTCATGCCAAGGGCGATGCGCTTCTTGTCATCGTCGAAGTTCAAGATCACCACATTGATCTTTTGGTCCACTTCCACCATCTCTTCAGGGTGCCCCACACGGCCGTAGCTCATGTCGGTAATGTGCACCAAACCATCGACACCTCCGAGGTCCACAAACACACCATAAGAGGTGATGTTCTTGACAGTTCCTTCGAGAACCTGACCCACTTCGAGGCCCTGAATGATAAGACGCTTCTGCTCTTCGAGCTCGGCCTCAATGAGCGCCTTGTGCGACACCACCACATTCTTAAACTCTTGGTTGATTTTGACAACCTTGAACTCCATCTGCTTCCCGACGTACTCGTCGAAGTCGCGGATGGGCTTGACATCCACCTGTGACCCAGGAAGGAACGCTTCCAAGCCAAAGACATCAACGATCAAGCCACCCTTGGTACGGCACTTCACCGAACCCTGGATGATTATGTCTTCCTCCTTGGCTTTGTTCACCTTGTCCCAAGCGTCATAGATGCGCGCTGTCTTGTGGCTAACCACGAGCTGACCGTTGGCGTCTTCTTGCTTCTCAATAAACACAGGCACCTTGTCGCCTGCCTTCATTTCTGGGTTATAGCGGAACTCGCTTGCGCCAATGACACCTTCAGACTTGTAGCCGATGTTGACCACAACTTCTTTTTTGCCAATGGAGATCACGGTTCCCTCGACCACTTCCTTTTCCTTGATCAGGGTGAGGCTCTCTTCGTAGAGGTCCTCAAGACGCTTTCGCTCGTCGGCACTGTAATCGTCTTGTTCGCTTTCAAAAGCGTCCCAATCGAAATCTCCTGCGGGCTTTGCAAGCTCACGTGGCTCAGAAGGAGTTGGCTCCTCCACCACGGGGGCTTCAGCTGTCACTTCTGGTTCAACTTCGGGAGCAGCTTCTGGAGCTGGTGCGGCTTCTGCCGCTTCTGGAGCCTTGGCTTCCTGGTTTTCCAGGTGGCCTTCTTCAGGCTGTTGGGTGGCGTCGTTCATGCGTCACCGGGGTTTGATGCTTCGCCACAGGGAGCGTTGCGGAGTGAAACTCGCCTTGCCCTGTCAAGGATTTAGGGGTGCAAAAATAGTGCAACCCTAACCGCTATCCAAGTTGATTGCCTGCCTTCTCGCCTCAACGGACAACAAGCCACGTCTTACGGCCGGCAGGCGAAACGAAAGTGCACCACCCAAACCAAGTCTCAGGCACCGTAAATCCTCCAGCAGGAAGGTGGGAAAGATGTCTGCCCTGCGCATCAAACACGTCCACGGCTGTGTTCACTTCCAAGCGGCCACCATGACGGATCGGATTGGGCCCATGCACGACGTCATGGCCAAGGTTCACGGCCTGGATGTCGTCGGGGCAATCGTTGCATGTCCCAAAGGTGACCATATCCGTGGGCACAAATTCCCCCAACCCATTTGGCAGGCGCGCAAAGGAATGGTCCGCCACACTCGTCCCAAAATAAGAACTGTCCGCAATGGAGAACCCGTCAGGCGAGCGCAACACCAGCACTTCGCCGGCATTGTTCAGGCGAAAGTTCATGTGATTCCAGCCATCCCCGCCGTCTTCGTCTGCCCAAAGCACCAGATAACCATCTCCATCTATCACGGTGGAATCACCGGCGTCAACAGGAATCCGCCACTTGGTGGGACGGTTCAGCCGGTCGGTAAGGTAATACCCCGCCAAATCAACTGGAGAGGTGGACATGTTGTGGATCTCTACCCAATCCTCACGTTCGCCTTGCCCGTCTGCCACTCCGTTGACGTTGAAGGTCTGGTACTCGTTCAGGACCACATTGGCAGGCGGCACGACCAACAAGGCATTGGTCACCCTTGGCGTGGGGGTGTCAAACCACGTGGTGGCAGGGGCACCATCGGTGGTTCGTCCAAAACTGACGTTGGAAAACGACGTTTGAACTTCCCAGCTGTCAGCCACTGTGCCATCTGTCCCTGTCAAGGTGAACGTTTGGTTTTCATTGGCAGCCACCCAACCCACGTGGTGACCACCTTGACCTGGCTGGCCGTCCATCCACAAAAGCAAGAACCCTTCTGCAGGCACCATGGTTTCCACAGGATTGTTGGCAGGCAACATGTAGGTCATACCAATTGAAGAGGACAGCGTGTACCCACCGAGGTTGACTTGAAAGGCGTTGGGGTTGTAGACCTCAATCCAAGGGTCCAATTCTGAGTTCTCGTCAATGAGGACGTTGGAGTTGTCCAAAAGGACCTCGTTCAAATACAAGGCCGGTGTGGGAAGCACCTGATCCAAGTTGGTGGACTCAGGCGTGGGGACATTGAAGAACACCCAATCCTCACACCCGTCACACGAGCGACCAAAACTCACGTCGGTTTGCTGTGGCGGGTAGACTATGGAATCCAGGACCGTGACTCCGTCGGGTGCGGTCAACCACACCCCTTCGTTCTCAGCGCTCAACTTGAAGTTGGCGTGGAGTACCCCTTGGACGCTGTCGTTGTCGCACCACACCAAAAGATGATCGCCAGGTGTCATGAATGTGCTGCCAGGGTCCGAATCGGGGAACGTGTACTTGGTCAGGTCGGTGGGGTCATCAGAGATGTGATGTCCCGCCAAATCCAACAGCCCTCCTGGATTGTAAATCTCCACCCAATCGTCTGACTCGAAAAAGTCGTCGAAGTGCGCCAGCTGATTGGAAGACATCATCTCATTCAACAGAGGCGTTTGGGCCATGGACCAAGTACCCCACCACATCATAGCCATAGTGCCAACCAACAAACTGTGCTTCATGGGGCAAAATTAAACCACAGCGCCTCCGTGTTAGTTTTGCGACCACAAATCACACACAATGGCCCACGGAACTTTCAACGTCCCCTACCCAATCAACGAACCAGTGTTGAGTTACGCCCCAGGATCTCCTGAGCGCGAGGCTTTACAACGGGCGTATGCAGAGATGTACGAACAAGACCCCATCGAGGTGCCCATGTACATCGGAGCTGACCAAGTGAGCACCAACGACAAACGTCCCATGACGCCCCCGCATGAGCATGGGAAAATCTTGGGACACTTCAGCTACGGGGACACAGGTCATGTGCAGGCTGCCATTTCTGCCGCTTTGACAGCCCGCCCGGCATGGTCTTCCTTGCCATGGGAGCATCGGGCCGCAGTGTTTTTGAAGGCCGCCGACTTGATTGCTGGACCTTACCGTGCCAAGATCAACGCAGCAACCATGCTGTCTCAAGGAAAAAACTGCTTCCAGGCTGAAGTCGACGCGGCATGTGAGTTTGCCGATTTTCTTCGTTTCAACGCCTACTACGCCCAGCAAATCCATGCAGAACAACCGGAAAGTGCCGACGGCATATGGAACCGCTTGGAATACCGTGCTTTGGAAGGATTCGTATTTGCGATCACCCCGTTCAATTTTACCGCCATTTCGGGCAACTTGCCTGCCGTTGCTGCCCTGATGGGAAATGTCGTGGTTTGGAAACCCAGCGACACCCAAGTTTACAGCGCCCAAGTGATCATGGAAATTTTCCAAGCCGCCGGGTTGCCCCACGGCGTGATCAACATGGTGACTTGCGACGGCCCGGTTGCAGGAGACGTGGTGTTCAAGCACCGCGACTTCGCAGGACTCCATTTCACAGGCTCCACTGGGGTGTTCCGCCACTTGTGGAAGACCATCGGAGAAAATCTCGAGCTCTACCGAAGCTACCCGCGAATTGTGGGAGAAACAGGAGGCAAGGACTTTGTGCTTGCCCACCCCAGCGCGGGCGTGAAGGAAGTCGCCACAGGACTTATCCGAGGGGCTTTTGAGTTCCAAGGTCAGAAGTGCAGTGCGGCATCTCGTGCGTACATCCCCGCCTCCATGTGGCCTGCCCTTGAAGAAGAGCTCAAAACCGAGATGGCCACCCTCAAGATGGGGTCACCTCAGGACTTTGGCAACTTCATCAACGCAGTAATCGATCGGAAATCCTTCGACAAAATCAAGTCGTACATTGATTTCGCCAGTGCAGCCGACGACGCCCGCATTGTCGCGGGCGGAGGCACTGACGACAGTGTGGGCTACTTTGTGGAACCCACGGTCATTGAAACCGCCAACCCCCATTTCAAAACCATGGTGGAAGAAATCTTCGGTCCGGTTTTGACCGTGCACGTCTACGACGACAACCAAGCGAACGCTTTCGAAAACGTGATTGACTTGGTGGACAGCACCTCGGAATACGCTTTGACCGGTGCCGTCTTCTCCACCGACCGGTATGCCCTCGACTTGGCTTCCAAAAAACTGGAACACGCCGCGGGCAACTTCTACCTCAACGACAAGCCCACAGGTGCCGTGGTAGGTCAACAGCCGTTTGGCGGAGCACGCGGGTCTGGAACGAACGACAAGGCAGGTTCTTACCTCAACCTTCTCCGCTGGGTGAGCCCTCGGACCGTCAAAGAAACCCTGGTGTCGCCCACCGACTACCGTTACCCCTTTTTGGACTGATTTCCAAAAGGATGAACAAGAAAAAGGGACGCCAAAAGCGTCCCTTTTTTCATGCATGCCATTCCACACCCTGCGGAACTCAATCTTCGTCTTCGGGATACGGATTGGCAGGAATGGCGGCCATGTCCACACTGGCAGCCTTGCCGCCCATGATTGATTTGAATGACTTGGCGTGCTCTGCCTTCAATGCGCCGCTGCCCTCCACCCACTTGGTGAGAACCACGAGTTTTTCTTTTTTCCCTGGTCGGCCTACCGTGACGATTTTGCCGTGCACGGTGCGCAGGCGAAATGCACTGTTCAAGATGCTGGCCTTGGCCGACTTCATTCTCGCTTCCGGAATTTTGTGAATCGACATGGCGTCGGCGATGAGCTCGTCATAGCTCATGGGGCGGTTGCGTGCCCTAAGTCGTTTTAAGATGAACGCACCCCAAATGCTTTTGGGGCCGCGCTTCCTTGGCTTTCGGCCAGATTTGGTGGTCACCTTTTTCAAGGGTGTTCCCAATTTAGACAGCATCAATTCTACATGAGAAAGTTCTGTGATCAAGCGATCCTTTTCACGGGTAAAGTGGGCTTGGAGACTCGCGGTCTCTTTGGCCGAAAAATCAATTTTTGTCATCAAAAAAAAACAAAATGAAACATGGAGAGGAGTGCAACTTAACTTGCTGCAGGGCGAATGTATGCCAAACAACTTTTGCAATACAAACAGCACCATGTCCCATGGAGAAGGGAGATGCGTTTCCGCATCCCCCCTCAAGTTCGGTGTAAGCCGGATTCTGTTCCCCGAAGGGCTTCGTCATTGATCTAACGCGACCTACCCTCTGACTCGGGCGGGACGCCCTCAACCGTCAGTTTACATGGTCTTGCAACCCACAAGGTTTACCCAAGCCGCAAGGTCACCCTTGCGCTGGTGGGCCCTTACCCCACCTTTTCAGCCTTGCCTGTGCCCAAAGGCCATCGGCGGTTTAAATCTCTGTGGCACTGTCTGTCACGCCCCGTTGGACGCGCCTTCCCTTTCAAGAAGTGTGGTTCCCTATGTTGTCCGGACTTTCCTCCCCACGGAGTGAGGCGACGAAGTCAACCGAATGACAAAACTACGACAACGGGAGGTCGCGTTGCGGCTAATTTTGTGGCATGAAATGGACTTTTGCTGTTTGTGCTTTTCTGGCCGTCACGACGTTGAGCCAATGCACCACTTTCAACCCCGACCGTGCCAAACCAAATTTCACGGGCCTTTCAACTCTGGCGTACGACCAAGAGGTGCACCTCACCAATGTGAGGCAACTGACTTTCGGTGGAGACAACGCAGAAGCATACTGGGCGTTCAACAACGACGCCTTGGTGTACCAAACCACCCAGCCACAAGCGGGCATTCCGTGCGACCGCATCTTTGTGATGCCTTTGGACGAAGAAGCCACTGCCGACGGGACCCGCAAGCCTGTGCAGGTCAGCAACGGACTGGGCCGCACCACTTGTCCATACTTCCTTCCCGGAGACAGCGTGGTCGTCTTCGCCTCGACCCATGCCGAAAACAGCGCCTGCCCAGATGTGCCCGAGCGAGGTCCAAAGGGGCGCTACGTTTGGCCCATTTATGACAGTTACGACATGTACCTGAAGAATTTGAACACTGGAGAAACAAAAGCCATCGCTGTGAGTGACGCCTACGATGCCGAAGCCACTGTCAGCCCCAAAGGCGACCGCATGGTGTTCACAAGCACCCGAGATGGAGACCTTGATCTGTACACCTGCGATTTGAACGGCGAGAATTTGGTTCGCGTCACCTCAGAGTTGGGATACGACGGAGGTGCCTTCTTCTCGCCAGATGGCGAATGGCTCGTTTGGCGTGCTTCTCGACCTTCTGCCCCCGAAGAGGTTGCCAAGTACAAAGACCTTCTGGCCAAAGGCATGGTTGAGCCCACCAACATGGAACTCTTCGTGGCACGCACAAATGGCAGCGAAATGCGTCAAATCACAGAGCTAGGCGGCGCCAATTGGGCCCCATATTTCCATCCCGATGGGGAGCGAATTTTGTTTTCCTCAAACCACGTAACTGGCCGGTTTCCCTTCAACATCTTCATGATCGATGTCACCGGGAAGAACCTGACCCAGGTCACCTACGACGAAGCGTTTGACAGCTTCCCAATGTTCTCGCCCGACGGGACCAAACTTGCCTTCAGTTCCAACAGGAACAATGGAAGAACCCGCAACACCAACCTTTTCGTGGCGGATTGGGTCGAGTGATGCCGACCTTAGCGGCATGAGCGACATGAAGCTGTACATGCTGAACAAACCCTTTGGGCTTCTGAGTCAATTCTCTGACGAAGGACACAAGCGTGGCCTTGGGTCGCTCCAGTTGCCTTGGAGCAAGGACATCTACTCGGTGGGAAGGTTGGACGCGGACAGCGAAGGCCTGCTGCTGTTGACCAACAACAACAGGCTCAAAACCCAAATTCTAGATCCCGAACGTGGACACGGTCGCACCTACCACGTTCAAGTTGAAGGCACGCCGAGCGAGGACCAGCTGCAACAATTGCGTGACCCATTGCAATTAAGAATCAAAGGCAAGGACTTTGTGACACGTGGCGCCAAGGCCATGGTCATTTCTCCAGAGTGGCCAGATCGAGTCCCCCCTATACGCGTCCGGAAAACCGTTCCAGACTCGTGGCTGGAAGTAACCCTGACAGAGGGGAAAAACAGGCAAGTTCGACGCATGACTGCTGCAGTCGGCCTTCCTACCCTGAGGCTCATCCGGGTGGCCATGGGGCCGTGGGACTTGGGCAGCCTTGAACCAGGCGCATGGAAAAAACTTGACATGAAACCCTGGGAAGTCTGATGGGAAGAGCCCTTCGAACCTTGCTGGCCGTGCTTTATACTGGGGCGTGCAGCGCATTTGGCATTGTCGCCATGGGCCTCAGGCTGGTGGACGGCGACTGGGTGATGTGGAACATTGGTCGTCGCGGATGGAGCGTGCCGTTGTTGAAACACGTGGTGGGCGTTTCCACGGAGGTTCACATTCACTCAGATACGGCAGCCTTGGCCAAATCCAAGCAAGGGCTTGTGCTGGTGGCCAACCACACCAGTCTTCTCGACATCAATGCAGCCTTTGCAGCCAGTCCCACGCCCATCGTGTTTTTGGGCAAAGCCGGCATTCGCAAGGTGCCATTGTTGGGGAAAATCAACGAATTGGCCGGCACCATTTTTGTCGAGCGTGGCAACCGACAATCATCCGAAAAAGCGGTCAAGACCTTGACCCAAACCCTCAAAGACGGGCGCAGCGTCTTGGTGTTTCCAGAAGGCACACGGAGTAAAAATGGTGCCTTGAAGCCGTTCAAGAAAGGGGCGTTTCACCTCGCAGCCCAAGCCGGGGCGCCAATTGTACCTATGCACATCTCAGGCACATACAGCCATTTGCCTCCCACGGCTT
>MDSV01127600.1_pt1 | contig 19779 bp, 16 predicted proteins | sample 810851 | NCBI WGS metagenome assembly MDSV01 (sample SAMN05326640, study PRJNA326480) | marine metagenome | isolation source: seawater | place: Atlantic Ocean: North East | collected 2012 | reverse complement strand
TGGGGTTCTTAAGATTTTCATATACATCACCGATTTTTATGTCACAGCTTATGACAATATTTGCGATTTGACCAATCGGAAAACATGCATGCTCAGATCCCGTGGTGTGTGGGGAACTATGCGTCAATTCATCAAGAGAGACGTACATCTGGGACCCTATGATGATTCAAAAACGCTAGGAGCGATGTGAATCCTTGCGTAATTCAACGACTACAGTCTGATTCCCGAGCGTTGCACAACGGATTCCATCACCGGGTAACTTTTGGACTCTTGCACATTGGGAAGCTGGAGTAGCGAGCCAGCCAGCAGATCCTTGTAGTGGGTCATGTCCTTTACCCGCGCTTTCACCAAGAAGTCGAACTCGCCGGAGACAAGGTGGCACTCTTCAACCTCGGGAATCAGTTCGATCGCGTCGGTAAAGGTTTTAAAGGCGTCGCCGGCGGTGCGCTGCAAGGTCACTTGAACAAAAACAACTAAACCAGCATCCAATTTGGTCGGGGACAAGCGAGCGTAGTAGCCGGTTATTACCCCCTGACTTTCCAGACGTTTAATACGATCGGCACAGGGTGAAGCGGTGAGTCCAACGCGACGACCAATCTCAGCCACGCTCATTCTGCCGTCTTTCTGGAGCAACGACAGAATCTTTCTATCGGTTTTTGACAGGGTTTCCATCACCAAATCTCGCACAGTGGTTTATTGAAAAATAGCGCCTTTTAAAAGTCGATTCCACTATCAATAGTGCGAATTTAAAAAAAATAAATTCGTAAATTGGTCCTATTATCGCAATATCGCCTGCTCGTTTTAGAGGCCTCATCGAGTAAAAAGATCAACCGTTATGCGTATTGGCGTTCCAAAGGAAATCAAAAATCACGAGTACCGTGTAGGTCTCCCTCCCGCGGGTGTTGTTGAGTTGGTCAACCATGGTCATGAGGTCATGATTGAGACACACGCCGGAGAGGGTGCAGGCTTCTCAAATGAAGATTATGTCGTTGCCGGAGCGACCATCGTTGACGCTCCGGCAACGATTTTTGCCGAGTGCGACCTGATTGTTAAGGTGAAGGAGCCGCAGCCTGGCGAATGTCGGCAGCTTCGCCCTGGGCAGTTGCTGTTCACCTACCTGCACTTGGCGGCAGATCGCCAACAAACCGATTTACTTATGAAAAGTGGGGCGACCTGCATTGCCTACGAGACAGTCGAGGGTGCAAACGGCGGTTTGCCACTATTGGCGCCTATGTCAGAGATCGCCGGTCGTCTGGCGGCTCAGGCCGGCGGTGACTTCCTCAAGAAATCGAGCGGCGGGCGCGGTGTCCTATTGGGTGGTGTGCCTGGCGTCGCACCTGCGAAAGTTGTGGTCATCGGTGGTGGCGTGGTGGGTACCAATGCAGCTCGAGTCGCGCAGGGAATGGGTGCACGCGTTGTGGTGCTGGACCGTTCGCTTGATCGGCTCCGATACCTCGATGATATCTTCATGGGACGTATTGAGACAGTCTGGTCGAGTGCGGCAGCACTTGAAGAGCAAGTGCTCGATGCGGATGTGATCATCGGTGCCGTGTTAATCCCCGGTGCCGCTGCGCCTAAGCTGGTTAGCCGCGAGCTGGTCTCAAAACTACAAAAGGGCAGTGTCATGGTCGATGTCGCCATCGATCAGGGCGGCTGTTTCGAAACTTCTCGGGCAACCTCCTATCAGGACCCGACCTACGAGATTGACGGTGTGGTTCACTACTGCGTAGCCAATATGCCAGGCGGGGTAGCAAGAACAGCAACGCTGGCGTTGACCAATGCAACGCTGCCTTACGTGGTGCGATTGGCCAATCATGGCCTCGATGCACTGCGGGGTGATGCGCGATTTGCCCTCGGCTTAAATGTGCATGCGGGTAAGCTGACGCATGCGGGTGTCGGGGAAGCGTTCAACTTGGATGCGATCTCCCCAGCTGAAGCCCTGACTTCCTGAGCTAATTCGTTATAGTTGTGCCGCCCAATAACGGCGGCCAGCCATGAATACAGCATCCTTACAATGCGCTTCAACACTACCGGCTCACCTTGCGGGCGAGATGCGCTCGAATCATGCGGGTGAGACCGGTGCCGTTTGGATTTATAAAGGTGTTTTGGCTATCTCTCGCGACGCTGAAATACGTGCGTTTGCCGAGCATCATCTGGCGACCGAGGAGATCCATCTGGGCTTCTTTGAGAGCTGGCTAACCTACCGACAGAAAAGTCTTTTACTACCCCTGTGGCGCGTTTCGGGCTTCATTCTCGGCGCGGTTTCTGCCGTTGGCGGACGCAATTGGGTCTATGCCTCAATCGAAGCGGTGGAGACCTTTGTCGTGAAGCACTACGAGTCGCAGAATGCGGCGCTAGACGCCTATGGAGACGAAACACTGAGGGCAGCTATACATCGGTTTTGTAACGATGAAGCTGACCACCGTGACGAGGCAGGCGGTGAAGCACACGCGCGATCAGGCCTGTTACAGGCGTGGTGCTGGGTCGTGGGGTTCGGGTCGGAGCAGGCGGTTAAAATCGCCCGTCGAATCTAATTCACAAGAGAGTTAAAACCTCGGAAGGGTTGTAGTTCCGGCGGACAGCGGCAGCGGTTTCGTTTTATCATCGAGCCTATCGATAGGTTGTTTTGTTACCGCCATTTTTTGGGCGCGAACGACAGCCGTGGGCAGAACAAAGGAAAGACCATGAGTGCTGATTTGGTACGAGCACGCATCGATGAGGGGCCTGTGGTGCCGCTCATGGGATTGGTCGTCCTCTTGTGTTTTCTCCTAAATCTCGCTGATGGTATTGATGTCGTTGCCATGTCGGTGACGGCACCCAGTGTGGCGGCTTCGTGGGGTCTGGAGCGAGCGGCTTTGGGTCCACTTTTCAGTGCGGCGCTGTTTGGTATGGCCATTGGTGCGGCGGGTCTGGCGCCACTATCGGATCAGTTGGGTCGCCGTGTACTCCTGGTTGCGGCCATGTTCCTGGTGGGACTGAGCATGCTCGCCGTTAATTGGATCGCGAGCACCGCGTCAGTCACTACTTTTGCCATTCTCCGCTTTGTTTCAGGTCTGGGTATCGGCGTGATATTTGGCAGTGCGCCTGCACTGGCGTCCGAGTTTATGCCGAGTCGATACCGGAGCCTTGCGGTGTCCCTGGTGGTCATGGGGTATCCCGTAGGAGCGGTGCTGGCAGGTCCCATCGCCAATGCATTGATCCCTGACTATGGCTGGACCGCGGTGTTTACGGCCGGCGGTGGTCTGACGGTACTGATTGGCATCGTGACCTGGGCGTTATTACCCGAATCCCCCGAGTTTCTGGCGAGCCGCGCCGGTAACCACCCAGAGCGAGAGGTAGCTGTGAATGGTTTGTTAGCGCGCCTGAGCCGGGATGCGGTGACTGGCATGAGCGCTACTGTCACGCGGCCCAGCGCGACGCCCGTTGCACAGATTCTGACAGCTGAGCGACGCTTCAAAACGCTGGTGCTCTGGGCGATTTATTTTATGGGTTTCCTGACCATGTACTTCATGCTGTCGTGGATACCGACCTTGTTTGTAGACGCGGGTTATACCCGAGCGCAGGGTATCGAGGCGCTGACCGGATTTAATCTGGGTGCGATCCCAGGCATCTTGGTGCTCGCTTTTCTCACCACGCGTTTACCTCTGGTGCCCTTGCTTTCGGTGTTCTTCCTGTCTGCCGGGGTCGTATTGGCCTACGTGGGGTTAACAGAGCCCACTGCGCTGGGTAGCCTGATGACCCTAATGTTTCTCGGGGGGGTGTTTTTACACGGTGGATTCACCTGCCTCTACGCGCTGGCAACACAGGTGTATCCGAGCGATATCCGTGCCGCCGGTGTCGGCTGGGCAGCGGGGCTGGGAAGAACGGGTGCCATCGCATCGCCACTATTGGCGGCCGCCCTTATATCCGCTGGCTGGGGTATGTACAGCCTGTTTTTGAGCTTCGCTTTGCCGCTAATCATTGGAGGCCTACTTCTATGGGTGTTTGCCAGTGAGGACTGAAGCGGTGACGTGGTTTCCGAGCCTCAACCAGGTGTATGAGGCCATCGCGCTGGTTGATGGTGAGCAGAGCCTCACCTATAGCGAGTTAAGCGACGCGGTAATGCGCGTTGTTGCCGGCCTCTTACACGGTGCGGATTCATTAAAAGAAGAGCGCGTGGCATTCCTGTATCCAGCGAGCTTCGACTACGCGGCACTGATTATCGGTATTGTGGCGGCGGGTGGCATTGCCGTACCGCTAAGCGTCCACGCAAGTGCAGGCGAGCTGTCGCACTGTCTGTCGGTTGCGGGTGCAAGACGACTGCTTCTCCCGGGTGAGATGCGTTCTGAGGCCCTCGATGCCGTCTGCGAAGCGCTTGAGATAGAGCAACTTGCGGTCGAAGACCTACCGGATGCGCAAGCACCCAACACATTACCGCTTGCGACAGAGCAGGGTGCCCTCATCGTTTTCACCAGCGGTACAACCGGTAAACCCAAAGGTGTGGTTCATACGGTCGCCAGCGTCTCGGCCATGGTGACCTCGCTGATTGAGGCCTGGGGCTGGGAAGCGACGGATGTTATTCCACTATTTCTTCCACTTCATCACGTCCATGGGATCGTCAATATTTTGCTTTGCGCGCTATGGCGGGGTGCGACGGTCGATCTGTACGCGCGTTTTGATGCCGATCAGGTGTGTCGCAAGGTCGCGGATGATCGGTACTCGGTGTTTATGGCCGTGCCTACTATCTACGTCAAACTTATTGCCTATTTAAAAACGTTGGACGAAACGATGCGTGACCAAGTAGCCGAGGGCTTCGCCAATATGCGTCTCAACGTCTCGGGCTCTGCTGCCTGCCCCGTGCCGCTCTTTGACGAATGGGAAGCACTGACTTCCCAGCGTTTTTTGGAGCGCTATGGCATGACCGAGTTGGGCATGGCGCTATCCAACCCCTACGAGGGCGAGCGCCGCCCCGGCCATGTGGGGCAACCACTGCCGGGTGTTGTGATTAAACGTGTCAGCGAGCGCGGTGAGGACATTACCGATCCGGCGACGCCCGGTGAGTTAGCGGTGAAAAGCCGCACCGCCTTTCGAGAGTACTGGGGTAACCCCGAGTCTACGGAAAAGGCATTCGCCGACGGTTGGTTTCTGACGGGCGACATTGCGGTCATCGATCAGGACGCTTATCGCATACTTGGCAGAGCTTCCATCGACATCATCAAGTCGGGCGGCTACAAGCTCTCTGCGCTCGAGATTGAGGCGATCTTGCTGGAGCACCCCGATGTTAGCGAGGTGGCCGTGATTGGTGTGCCGGATGACGAGTGGGGTGAGATGGTTGCTGCCGCTGTTGTTCTGGTGAACCCAGTAGCCGAGGACAGTCTTATTCAATGGTCACGCGAGCGCATGAGTGGCTACAAGGTGCCTCGAAAATGGATCTTTACTGATGCCTTGCCGCGGAACGCGCTTGGCAAGGTAACCAAACCATCGCTCAGTGCGTGGTTTGAGGGGTAGTTCTTCCGTGGCTGCCTTTCCGTCTGACTGAGTCGAACCACGATGCAGCGCAAGATCATTCACATCGATGCTGATTGCTTTTACGCCGCCATAGAAATGCGCGATGACCCCAAATTACGCGGTATACCCATGGCGGTGGGAGGCAGTGCCGAGCGTCGGGGTGTGCTGACTACAGCCAACTATGACGCCCGTAAGTTTGGGGTGCGCTCCGCCATGTCGACGGCTCACGCCATGCGACTGTGTCCGCATCTCACCGTGGTGCCTCCGCAGTTCATGAAATACCGCGAGGCATCTAAGGCCATGCGCGGCATATTCGAGGAATACACGGAGATCATCGAGCCGCTGTCGCTCGATGAGGCCTATCTGGATGTGTCAGAGTCTAGTGGCGAGAGCCTGACCGCCACAAAAATCGCCAAGGAGATTCGAGCCAAGGTGGAAAAAGAGCTCGAGATTACGGTCTCGGCCGGTGTCTCAGTGAATAAGTTTATCGCCAAGGTAGCCTCGGACTGGAAGAAGCCCGATGGGCTGACCGTCGTTACACCCGAGCAGGTTGACGCGTTTGTTGGCGCACTGCCGGTGAAAAAGATTCCTGGCGTGGGCTCTGTCACCGCCGAAAAAATGCACCGTTACGGCCTCAAGACCTGCGCAGATATCCGAGGGTGGGAGCTTCACGACCTGATTCGACGTTTTGGCAAGTTTGGTGTTGTGCTTCACGAGCGCGCGCGAGGTAACGATGAACGACCGGTACAGTCCAGTCGCATCCGCAAATCCATCAGTGTTGAAACCACCTTTGGCGAAGACCTGGCGGGGCCAACGGTTTGGGAGCCCTATATCGATAAGCTCTTTGAGCAATTACTGGGTCGCATCGAGTCGGCGAATGCCAGCGAAAGTATTCACAAGGCCTTTGTGAAACTTAAGTTTTCAGACTTCAGTAGTACGACTGTCGAGCGTGTGGGAACGGCCGCCGCAGAGTCGGATTATCGCCAGTTACTCATTGAGGGTTGGCACCGCCGTGAGATGCCGGTTCGACTCATTGGTATTGGCGTGAGACTACAGGATGGTTGGGAGCACGCATCGCGGCGGTTGCCGTTTGAGCAGAGCGAGGACTGAGCCGCATCTCGTGATGCTGACTGGCCGAGCGTTAGTTGAGAAAGGAAATTAGTGGGTTTCATCACTGACCTCACCGCTGGCCCGAGCGGGTCTACCACCTGTCGGGCGATCGGGGTTAACGATTTCGCGATAAGGCTTGGGTTTAAAAAAGCAGCCACGTATCCTTTCAGATCTCCCCTAGCAGAAAAAACCAAGGAAGGGCGGTATGTCCCGAATGATTTCTCAGCTCGATTCTGTCGTTGTCGGTGTTAACGATCTGTCTTCTGCGGCAGCAGATTATGCGGCGCTGACGGGGAGCGGAGCACAGGAAGTGGAGTTTAGAGGCGGATCTTCAGTTAGCTTTCAGCTGGCGAATACCTGTTTGCGATTGGTTGAGACGTCTGAGCGACAGGGCCTCAAACAGCTGGTCTTTGGCTGTCCTGACCTAGACTCTGCGCGTCGCCGGCTACCTAATGTTGGCATCGAGATTGTTGATGAGGCGTCGGATGACGGGTTTCTTGCACTAAACCCCGATACCACCCGGAGTGTGAACGTGGCTTTGACGGCAGCGCGCGAGACCGAGTCACGCGATTTACCCAGCGCGGGTGCCTTATCGGGACTTGATCATGCGGTAGTTGCCAGCGGTGATGGTGACTTTACGTCAGCATTACTCAGCGGCCGCCTGCAGCTCGACATGCGCCTCGATCTCACTAACGAGAACTGGGACGCGCGCCTCATGTTTTTTCGCTGTGGCGATCTCATCATTGAGGTCTATCAGCCGCTGTCCAAGCCTTTGGGTCCCGAGCGCGATCGTTTCTTCGGCTTGAGCTGGCGCACGGACAATATTGAAGCGACCCATAGCGAACTTACCGAGCGTGGTTTTGATGTCTCGGAAATCCGGACGGGTCGACGTCCTGGTACCCAGGTGTGCACGGTGCGTGACAAAACCCATGGTGTACCCACGCTGATACTAGGCAGGGACTAAGGCTTCATCGAATCCTGAAGGCCCAAGGTTTACCGCTGCCTAATAACTGCTGTTTGAAAAAAAGGTGCACGAAATCAACATGCACCTCTTCAGCGCGTTTGAGTCAGAGCTTACGAGCCGAAGGACGCCGCAATCGCCTTCATCGCCGCATTGGCATGGGCGTGGTAGTTGGTTTCCACGGCCGCCGGTGCATTGCTGTGCATCGAGATCACGACGTCATTGCTTGGATCGATAAAGATGAATTGGCCAAAGATACCCGCGGCCATGTAGGTCCCGCCGCCCTCTAGCCACCACTTGTAACCGTAGCCCTCATAGCCTTTTGAGGGCGATGTGGCCTCGGCCATCCAGCCGTTGGGCACGATGGATTTACCTGTCGCATTCACTGCGCCGTTTTTCACGAAAATACCGAGTCGTGCATAGTCACGGATGGATGCACTGATGCAGCAGCCACCGGTCTCGCCGGCAAATGGGGCAGACTGCATCCAGTTACCCCAGTGCTCCATGCCAAAACCCTGCCAGACTTTGGCGTTCATGTAGTCAGTGGCTGAGTTGCCTACGGCCGCTCTTAACACCTCACCCAGCAGGTTGCTCTCGGCCGTATTGTAGTTAAAGACCGTTCCGGGTTTGTGTTTCTGAGGCAGCGTTCCCAAGTAGTCCGTCAGTTGGGTTCCTTGGAAGGTGCCCGCTTTTGCGACGTCGGAATCTGGATCCGCGTAGTCCTCGTTCCAGGCAACGCCCGAGGACATTTGCAGAATGTTTTTAATCGACACCGCGCCGTAAGCTGTGTCCCTGAGTCGCGGTAAATAGGTCTCTACCGTGTCATCAATACTGCCGATGAAGCCATCTTTAACGGCGGCACCAATGAGGGTTGAGGTAAAGGACTTGGTTACCGAAAAGGACACCCAGACAGACTCCGGGCTATGGTCCTTTGCGTAGTGCTCAAGCTTGATGGTGTCGCCCTCGACGACCGCCATGCCCATGAGGGGTTCCCGCTTCAGAAAATCACCGACCGTGAATGTTTCACCACCAACCTGATAGCTCACACGCTCAAGATCGCGATCGATCTCAGTGGTCAGTGCATAGGGGTTCTCGGACGGAAACAAGGGGCGTGTCGGCATCCAGGCGTTGATATGCGCAAAGGCGACACGGCGGTCAGCGGTGGCGTAGAGCAAGACATTTTCGTCTAAGTCGCCACTTTTTAGTCGATCGACAAAGCCTTCTACCTCTTGCTTTGTTGCGGCGCTGGCGGGCAGTACTATAGCACTTAGCGTAATGACGCTCAGGGTGAGGGCAGTGAAGAGTGATCGCATGGGGTTACCTTTGATAGCTAATTTATATCTACGCGGAGCCAAAAAGCTTACGGTAACTGATACCACCTCACCTCTGTTAGTCGGCGCCATGGTGTTCGGGAGTATCCGCCGGTTTGGCATAGTGCCGCCCCAGTGCCTGCAGTACGGTGTAGAGATGGCGTCCATAGACGCTGGTAGAGCTGCTTGCCGGACCATTGCTGTGAACTGCGATCACTAAGTTGGCATCAGGTCTTATGAATATTGACTGTCCAAATAGGCCGCTGGCTGAGTAGGCGCCGCCCTCATAAAGCCACCATTGGTAACCATAGCCCGCATAAGCTTTCGAGGGTGTCAGCGACTCTTCCATCCAGCCCTCGGGTAGGACTCTTTGGCCTGATGGTAGTACGCCGTCATGTTTCGCAAACAAGCCGACGCGAGCATAGTCTCGGAGTGTCATGTTCATGCAGCAACCTCCAGTCTCGCCGCCGAATGGTGCGCCAAGGAGCCAGTTGCCCTCGTGCTCCATCCCAAATGGCTGCCATATCTTGCCGTCGAGGTATTCCGCGGCGTTGTTGCCAATCGCGGCACGCAGGACCTCGCCCAGTAGATTGGTCTCTGCGGTGCTGTAGTTAAATGTTGTTCCGGCTTCATGCACCTGCGGCAGGGTGGCTAAGAAGTTTGTAAGTGCGAGCCCTGATGTTAACGCTCCTTTGCTTGCGTCCGAGTCGGGGCTTTCATTATTTTCAGTCCAGCGCATACCCGAGCTCATCTGAAGCGCCTGTCGGATGGTGATACGACCGTATTCACTGCCGCGCATACGAGGCAGGTAAGTCTCAATTGTTTCGTCAACGCTTTTGATATAACCGTCCTTGATAGCAGCGCCAATAAGCATTGAAGTTACCGACTTAGACACCGAGAAGGTGTTCCAGCGAACCGCGGGGCCATGATCCTTGGCGTAGTATTCAAGGCGAATCTCATCGCCTTCGACGATCATGAATCCCATCAACTCGTGGCGCTCAAGAAAGCTTCTGACGGTAAAAGCCTCGTCTTCGAAGGTATAAACAACGTTTGCAATCTCTGGTGTAAGTTCGATGTTGAGGGGGTAGGCACTTGGTGAGGGTGGCAGTGTCCGAACGGGCGCCACTAAGTGCGTATTTGCAAGTGCAACGCGGCGCTCCTGATCAGTCATCATTACGGGACTTACGCCAGCCTCTGCAAAGCGTTTCCCAAGATCTCTTAGAATTTCTTGCTTGGAGCGTTTTGCGCTCGTTTGGTCTGTGCTCGTCCGTTCTGTACCGTGGTGATCAGCAAAGACCGGTGTGGCGCCTGCGATTAACAGAGCGAAAAGTACGGAAAAAAATCTCATAGGGTTCTCTTGTTCGAGGTTATGGGTCGTTAATTGTTTCTTATCATCATGAGAGAGACGATCTCAGCCTTCTGTTGTCTCCTCCATCGTCCGATAGCGCTCAAACCACGCCAAGATATTGTTGACCTTGGCGATGAGGTTGGAGGGCCGCGCGTAAATGCTGTGGCTTGCGCCGGGAATGCGGACCATCAACGTATCAATGCCGCGGTGCTTTAAGGCTTGGTAGTACTGCTCGGTCTCGCTCATCGGCGTTCGGTAATCCTCCTCGCCGGTCAGCAGCATTGTTGGCGTGGAGACGTTACCCACCAATGACAAGGGAGAGCGCTTCCAGTAACTCTCGTAGTCCTCCCAAGGGGCGGCATCGAACCAGGTGGTGGCAAAGAAGTAGTTGAGATCAGCCGTTAATACGAAGCTTGCCCAGTTGATCACTGGTTTTGCGACCACTGCCGCGCGGAATCGATCGGTCTTACCCACAATCCAGGCGGTTAAGACACCACCACCGGAGCCGCCGGTTACGAACAGTTGCTCGCTATCGACGTAGCCTTTGTCGATGAGTGCATCGACACCTGAGATCAGGTCATCGTAGTCGTAACCGGGGTAGGCCAAGTCGATTTCATTGGCGAACTTCTCGCCATAGCTCGTGCTGCCACGGGGGTTGGTGTAGAACACCACGTAGCCTGCCGCCGCGAACAGCTGCGCTTCGGTCGAATAGTTGGGGCCGTAGGCCGAGTGGGGTCCACCATGGATCTCCAAAATCATGGGGTACTGCTTACCGGGGTCAAAACCGGGTGGCTTCATGACCCAGCCTTCGATTTCGAGTCCGTCGTGCGAAGAGGGCCACACCATGCGCTCAACCCGCGACATCTCGCGTTGACCCATGATGTCACTGTTGAGGTCAGTGAGCTGAAGCGAGCTCTTACCCGAACGCATCAGGGCAAGGTCTGCCGGTCGATCGTCCCGACCCAGCGTGTAGGCAATGCGGTCCTTACCGCCGACTGAGAATGCGCCGCTGGTGTAGGGGCGTCCCAGTGCTGTGCCGCCCAGCACAATATCGGCTTGCTTGAGGTTGCCCTTCAGATCAACTTCGGCAATGCGTGCCACGCCCAGATCGTTGTAGCGAATCCAGACATTTTTACTGTTCGCTGACCACTGAATATCGGATACCGATCGATCGAGATCGGCCGTCAGCGATCGACTCTCGCCCGAGGTTAAATCCATAATGCGCAGGTCGGAGCGGTTGTAGCCCTGCCGCGTATCAGCGGCTGACGTGTATGCCAAATATCGACCGTTAGGGGATACCGCAGGGTCACTCTCAGGCCCAGCGTGATCGGTCATTTGTGTTAGCTCGCCGGTGACTAGTGAGGCCGCATACAGATCGTTTTGACGGGGATGGTACTCAACATCCTCTCGCCGGTTACTTGAGAAGATGATCGACTGGCTATCGGGCATCCATGACACCGAACCACTGATGGGGTAATCCCCTGAGGTCATCTGACGCGGTGCACCACCATCGGCCGGCACGACGAACACCTGCTGGTTGCCACTAGGTAGGTAGCCGCCACCATCGAATCGGAAGGTCATGCGATCAACCACGGTTGCTGGCTCAGCCCATTTCGCGCCTTTTGGTTTGGCCGGCATATCTGCGAGTTTTGGTGGGGGCGAGGGCACGAACCGGGTAAAGGCAATGTGCTTACCATCGGGTGACCAGACAATACTCCGTGGAGACTCGGGCAGGGTGGTGACCTTGGCTATTTCACCGCCATCGAGCCACTTTACGAACAGCTGCGTTTTGCCCTCGGTATTCGACAAATAAGCCAACCGATCACCGGACGGTGACCAGCGCGGCGAGCTGAATGTCCCTGAGCCACTCACCAGAGGTCGATGGTTATCGCCATCAACATATACGACCCAGATAGAGCGCCGTGTGCGGTCGGTCATGATGTCCATGGCGCTTCTGACGTAGGCCACGCGAGCGCCATCAGGCGAGACCTGCGGGTCGTTGGCGTATTCCATCTCAAAGACGTCTTCTGCGCTGAAGGCAGGCAGATCAGCGGCGAGGGCCGGGTTTCCCTGCAAGGCAAGTGTGCCTAGCGAGCTTAAAAGGAAGCTAAAAACGAGTGTGTGTCGGGCGCGGTGTGATGTTTTATGAGTCATACGAGATTGTTCTTATCGGTGTTGTTTGCAACAGAGTATTACCGAAGCCGTATCGGCCGAAAAGGTCTAGTGCTGATTAAACGCCTATGTTTTGAGGGGAGTGGGCAGAGGTGATGTTGCGCCCTGGCATAACGGGGTGTGGTAAGCATGGGATTCGGTAAGTATTCGGTACAGTAAGTATTGGCCTCGTAACGTGCGAAGCACGATGCTGAACTGATAGTCAATTAGTCATGGCATAGTCCCAACTTTCCTTTACGAACCTGCCCTCGAAAAACCCGATAGCTCGTACTAAGCTATGAGTAGTTGAGCAGAGGAACTGCCCATGCGCTTCTCACTATGTACTGTTGCTGTCATTGCTGGCCTCGCACTAGCGGGCTGTGCCACGCCAGACGAGCGCGCGGTCGCTGCACTCGAGAGAGAACTGGGTCTCAGCAGCGCACCTTACTTCCCGAAGTGTTTGAGCGAGGAAGTGGCACCTAAAGCCGGTGTTGTTGCGGGTGAATACAGTTTGGCTAACACCATCGACAACCCGCAGGGCACTGTGGCGATCGACCGTTGCGTGCGCTGGGACACCAACGAGCCGCCAGGAAAGTCGAAAGACAAACCCGAAAAACTCATTTTGATGCCGCCCGAAAAAACTGATTCACCGATCGAAGAGAAGTCGGAAAGTGGCGGTTAATGCCGCTAAAAGTGTTCAAAATTCGATAACTGGCCGATAAAAGTGCGGAAAAGTTCAGGGCGGCGCTCTAATCTCTTACTGACACCCAGATAGGTGAACTCCATGCCATTTCGGTAATCGTCGCTGACACATCTGTCGGTGGCGCCAGTCCAAGCCGCAGGCTGTCATAGGTTGTCCATCGACAGGTCGGTATCTGGATGACTCGCGCATAATAAAATGCGTTGTGTGATGCGTCGTAGTTAGGGTCTACCCAGTCAGCGCGGAGCTCGGGCGCGCCTGCAGATTCCGACCATGAACAATCGCTGAGATCGACAGGGGCTTTAGCCGAGATACAGGCACCACTGGCATCGGTATCCGCACAGGCAACATCAAAGACTGTCTCACGTGCCTCGCCGTCCTCGAGCCAGCCTTTGATGATTTGTATCTTCGCTAACGGCGCGTGGTCAGGATCTTGAGTCGCCCAAACGAACAGTCGCGGTACGCCGGCGTCAGCGTTGAGGGTGCCGCCCATCGGAACACCGGTTGCATAAGCGGCTTCCAGATCACCCGTTTGGGTAAGATCCTCGGGTAATTCAGCACCGGCAAAGAAGCGTAAGGTTGGTCGCGTCCCGCTGGTCGCATAGACCTCGCGCCGGCTCATGGCATCGAACAAGGCATCACGCGTATTTTCCCGAGCCCACACGGCAGCTAAGCCACCCGGGTTGGCCACTTTGGGCTGACGTACGCCATCTTGTAGCCGGTTTTTCGCAGGCGAGCCCACATAGGAGTTTGCGCCACGATAGTCCCACTCTTCAGCATCACCTGGGTTCGAGTTGTGCGTGTCAGTGGAGGCCATGAGGCCAAACTTCATGGGGTTAAAGCCGAGCGATTCCTCCAACACCAGTCCCTTCTTTAGCCCATCACGAACCATTGATGTGGGGTGAATACATAGCGTGACTTGGCCCTCCTCACAGACAGGTAAGAACTGCTCGAAGCCACACTCTTCGTCGGTGGCACCATAACCCAGCACACATTCGGAATTGCCCTTGATCTGGAACATCTCAACCAGAGGCTCAAATTTCTCCCGAAGGCGCCAGTCATCGCGGGTATAGGGAATGCCATCAATGGTTTCGCTGGCAAAGGCCAAGCCCCAGCTTTTATTGGGATTGTGAGGAATGGTTAGGAATTCACAGTCCTTTCTGCAGGTCACATCCAGCTGTTTCCAGAGATCGATTTCGGAGTCTGCGTCGTAGGCTGATACGGCATAGTCGGGCGTGACACTCGTGCGGAAGATAACGTTACGGTGGTGCTTACCGCGGTCGACCATGGCGGGGGAGTACTCATACGCTGCAAAAGTAGTGAACACTCCGGGTTCGTTGTGTCGTTCTGCAGCGGCCTTAATCGCCTCCCACGTATCAAGGTGATACTGCCGCTCTACGGCTCTGTCATTGTCGAAGTAGCGGAGATTTTCGACCAACGGCCGATTTTCCATATTGGCTCGTAGCTCGAGAAATGAGAGAAGTGTGGGGTTGTTGATGAGTTCACAGTCCTCTGCTATTTCGGGAGTCGCGGGCTCCGCGCACGCCATGACCCGACCAAAGCCCTCGGCGTGGTCCGTGACCGCGGCAAAGTCCAATGGCCGGGTAAGTTCGATGACCTCACCGGTCTCAATTGAGGCAGACTCTCCCTTGGCAAACCGATAGGTCGCATCGAGATCACGACGGTTACCAAAGAGGTAAGCGTCGGCAGAGAGATTCGAGTGGATGTGGAGATCCCCAAAGTAGACGTTGTTAAGCGGATTTACTGGCTGAATTGACCGCGGGCTCTGCGCGGGTTTGTAGAGGGCGTTTTCGTCTTGTGCTGCGATCTCAGCACGAATTGCCGCGCGCTCTTCAGCAGTGGTAGGTATAAATTTGAGGTTGGTCATCAAGTAGTCGTAAGCAAACCACCCACAAAGCAGGACCACGGGGGTTGCGAAAAGCAGGGTCTTTTTGACGGTCGACATCAATCTTCGTTCCTATCTTTTGATTTTGCTTTTTATTTTGTTTACTCCAGAGCCACGTTTTGCTCCCTTTCTGGGAGTAAACGACAACTCGCTGGCGACTGCCAGTGCTTTTACTTTTGCAGGCCGCAGGCCTATCGTGGAGACAGGGCCGACGCAAATGCGAGCACGCCTGTGAAAGGCAGCTAATAGAGCTCAAGGAGAGCAGCAACTTAACCCATGAAACGCCCAGTGACGCCAAAACTCACACGACGTGACTTTGTTAACGGCATGGCCATTGGCGCCGCAGGACTTCACCTGTCGCCGCTGGAGGCATTAGCGCAAGGTTTAATATCTTCTCACTCCTTGGGAACTGATTATTACCCGCCGGCCCTTACGGGCTTGCGCGGCAGTGTTGATGGCACCTACGAAGTGGCTCACGCGCTAGCGCGCGAGGGGAGGACCTTTTCGCTACCAGAGGAGCAAACAGAGACAACTTACGATCTTGTGGTCGTCGGAGGCGGCCTCTCCGGGTTATCTGCAGCGAAATTTTTCCGAGACCGTCACGGTAGCGATAGCAAGATTCTCATCTTGGATAACCACGATGACTTTGGCGGACACGCGCGTCGTAACGAGCTCTCGGTGGATGGCGAGACACTGATTGGCTACGGCGGGAGCCAGGCGATTGATACACCTTCGGCCTACTCGCCGGTGGCAAGCCAGCTCCTGAAAGACCTCGGTATCTTCGTCGAGCGGTTTTATGACTATCACGATCAGTCGTTCTACGAAGACCGTGATATGACCCGTGGTATCTACTTCGATGAGGCGACATTTGGGAAACGTGCCATCACCGACAACCCGATACAGGATTGGTGGGATCGCTGGGGTTTTCAGCTCAATAACATCACTGGTGCTATGCCCATCCCGAAAGAGGACCAAGAGGCCTTCGCCAGCCTATTAAAGGGCGGCAAGGATTATCTGAAAGGCCTCTCGAACCCAGAGCGCGAGGCGGTCCTGCGTGAAACGAGTTACCTCGATTTCCTCAAGACCTACGCTAATCAACCTGCGTCGGTAAGGCAGATCCTTCAAGATTCCTGGCTGCCCATGATGGGCGCGGGCTGGGAGGCTATTTCGGCCTGGGAAGCCATGATTTACTGGTTCCCGGGGACCGATGAAGTGGGGGTTAGACCCCCCAAGGGAAAAGAAGAGCCTTATATCTTTAAGTTTCCGGACGGCAACGCGAGCATTGCGCGCGCCCTGGTACGACACCTCATTCCCGATGCAATTCCCGGTAGCACGATGGAAGACCTGGTGACTGCTAAGGCGGACTACAGTCGACTCGATCGGTCAGGTAATCGCATTAAGATTCGTCTCAGCAGCACGGTGGTCAGGGCACAGCATACAGCCAACGGGCAATTCGTTGATGTCGCCTACGTCAATGGCGGTAAAAGCTACCGCGTGCGGGCAAAACACGCGGTCATGGCCTGCTACAACCAGATCATTCCGCACCTGTGTCCCGAGGCCAGTCAGGCGCAGATCGAGGCGATTGGACAGTCAACCAAGATCCCGTTTGTTTTGGGTACCTTCGCGCTACGGAACTGGCAGGCGTTCAAAGAGGCCGGCCATCACATGTTTTATTCACCCGGCAATGTCCTGTTCAAGTATTTGCACCTGGACTACCCGGTAAGCATTGGCGATTACGAATACGCCCAAAAGACGGACAGGCCCATTGTGGTCACGGCTTGGTACTCACCGACGGCCAAAGGCCTTCCCGCCATGGATCAGTATCGGGCAGGGCGCGTGCAACTACTTCAGATGTCCTATCAGGACTTTGAAGACGACATCATCAAACACTTTGATGGCATGCTCGGCCCTTACGGGTTTGATGTTGAACGCGATATGGCCGGCATCACACTCAACCGCTGGCCGCACGGCTATGCCTATGAATTCGAGGGGGTTGGCATTAACCCTAGCTACAACCGCTATAACGGGCCGCATATTGCCGGGCGTGCGCAAATAGGGCGCATCAGCATTGCTAACTCGGACTCCGAGGCGCATGCCTATGTGGATGGTGCCATTGATGCGGCGGATCGGGCCGTTAACGAACAAATAAAAGTGGCCGGCGCGTGACAAGCGTAATGACAGCCACAGTCACAACACTACAGCGCAAGCAATGGATGAAAGCAAAAAAGGATAGAAGGATAAGAAGATGCAAGGAGCTAGGGTTGCCATACACAATAAGGGAGGTTTCTGGGTGAAGCTGGTGGCGTTGATGAGTCTGATTAGCCTCAGCGCTCTGGCGACGGCTGATACGGTGTACCCAGCCAAACTGTCGAGTACCGAGCTCGCAGGCTATGCCTTCAAAAACCCCAATACCATTGTGACTGAGACGCCGAGTGGCAAAATACACGATCTTACTTCGCTCAAATCCTCCGACGGCAAGTTTGCCTCAGGCATGTATAGCGCCGGGAAATCCCGGTTTGACATTACCGAGCCCTACGGCGTGGACGAGTTCATGTTTTTCCTTGAAGGCAGTGTGACCTTGACCTCCGATGATGGCACTCAAATGACCGTCAACGCGGGCGAGGCTGTCACCATTCCAAAAGAATGGACGGGTGTCTGGGAAACCGAGGGGTATCGAAAGATCTGGGTGATTTATTCGGAGTCGGGTGACGGGCTCTAGATTAGCTGTAAATCATGACTCTGAATGATTAGGTGGGAAGGCGCCTCAGGCGCCTTTTTTTGAGCGGCTCTAGCTACTCAATAAACCGCCTGCTCAAACTCGAGCAAGGTCTCGATGGCAACCCCGTCATAAAAGGGCAACACCTGTGTGCCGAAGATGCCGTAGGTGCCCGCCTCTCGGTCTACCCAGTAGTAAGAGTTAAACAGTCCTGCCCAAGAGCCAGTGTTCGCTTTGCGCCCGCCATCGATGCCGTCTGAATGGATGAGTAATCCCAAACCAAACGTTGCCTTTTCACCAAAGCTCAGGTCAGCGATGTTACTAAGCGTCGGCATGACGGTTGCCAGTGCTGCCGGTTGAATGTCGCCAATGTTGTTTTCGAACATACTGTTGACTGTTTCGGCTTTAAGCAGCGTTTTCTCGTCGAGCGATCCGCTGTTCAGCAGCATTTGTAGAACGCGGCCGTAGTCTTTGACCGTTGAGGAGAGACCGCCGCCACCTGAATAGTGAGCCATGCTGCCTTTCTTCATGGGTGTGGGTTGGAAGCTGGGTAGCGGAACCAGACCTTCCGCAGCGCGCGCCATCATCATTACCGATCGGTCGAGTTTGTTTTCCGGTAACTCATAAAAGGTGTCTGCCATACCCAGCGGCATGAAGATGTGTTCATCAAAATAGTCAGCGAGGCGTTGACCCGAGAGTCGCTCGACCAGAACGCCCAGCCAGTCGGTGTTAATACCGTACTCCCAAGCAGTGCCGGGCTGGAAGGCGAGGGGGGCTGCTAGGTAGTTACCCTCACTAAAAAGGCTGGGAGTGACACCGAGTTGACTGCCTTTGAGCGCGTTCGCATTCCAGATCTCGTACACATAGCCCGCGGTATGGGTCATGAGCTCTCTTCCAGTCGGTGCGCGGTTGGCTTTCTCGAAGATGGGCGTGTCGTCCGGTGCGAAGCCTTTGAGCACCTGTAGTTCATTGAGTTCAGGCGCGTAGGCGGAGATTGGGGTGTCGAGGTCGAGCTTGCCTTGCTCCATGAGCTGTAGCGCGGCAATGGTGGTGACCAGCTTGGTCATCGAGGCAATCTGGATAATGTTGTCAGGGCTCGCCGGCCTTGTTTTCTCCGCGTCCTGATATCCCGCCGCATGCGACCACGTCTGCCCCCCCACATTACCCACGGCAGCTACGGCAAAGTTGAGCTTCCCATCAGCGACCACCTGGTCCAGCACCGCCACTGCTTCTGCCATCGGCGTCGTATTTTCACCGGCAAGCGTCACTGGGCTAAAAGCGAGCAAAGTAGCAGTCGATAACAAACAGACTATTTTTTTCATGAGCTCTTCCTAAACATCGCCGATCCGCTCGGCTGACTGATGATCGTTGATACCGTTGAAGCCTTTCTGGCTTTCCGGGTTCCTTCTATCACTACTGATAATAGTGAGCGCGTTAACACCTTGCCAGTAATGACCCAAATACAGTGCTTCGGTGAATGCTAGGCCATAGAGGTCAAGCGATTACGTGGGCAGTCGTGGCCTACGTGTTAGGGTTGGGCCTGATTTCATCAGGATTGTTGTAAATGAGTACGAACGAGGCCGGTAGCACTGGAGAGTCAGACCTGTTGACCTTGATTGCGCAGATGGCACCGTCGCTGGATGATCAGGTATGGGCCTTTGTATCGATCGATCAGGTATCAAGCGAGTATGTTGTGGAGCACGCACTCGCGACCTTTCGTGAGGCCGAGGGCACGACCCTGATTGTCCCGTGGGAGAGAGCCGAGGAGTTTGATGTCTGCAGTGAGCCGATGGCGCGCATCACGCTCAATATTCACTCGAGCTTGGAGGCGGTTGGGCTTACTGCTGCCGTGTCGCAAGCCCTCGCTTCCGAGGCGATTAGCGCCAATGTGGTTGCGGGTTTTTATCACGATCACATCTTTGTTCCGCAGACAGCGGGTGAGCGTGCGGTGGCCTGTTTGACCTTGTTATCTGCCGCGGTGGAGGGCTTTTGACGCCGTTGTAGATCGCTTTGAACGGGAGCGTACACAAACGCGATTCAGCACCAAGTCGGTGCGCGTCTTTGTCTGATTTCACCAATTTGGGGCTTTT
>MDSV01068989.1_pt1 | contig 19780 bp, 18 predicted proteins | sample 810851 | NCBI WGS metagenome assembly MDSV01 (sample SAMN05326640, study PRJNA326480) | marine metagenome | isolation source: seawater | place: Atlantic Ocean: North East | collected 2012 | reverse complement strand
TTTTTAAATGAGTGATTAAAATTTTCAAACGGCTCATGAACCAAACCTATGGAACCATTCCATTCTTTATTCCAGTTTTGATTATTGTCATCATTGTTTGGATTAGTAGAAGAATCTTCAGCGTCATAGTTTAAAAATGAATTGATTAATCTCGCATTAGACTGGAATTTAAGTTTTTCATTTATTTTGTAGCCATAATTTCCAACGAACGTATCATTATGATAAGAGTCATTTTCATCGTTATCAGTCATAGCTGAATCGCCAGCAGTGTGGTAAGTTTCGTAACCTAGCCAGAAATCTTTTTTTTCATCAGCGCCTGAAATTGCACCTGAAAAATTAATTGTTTTATCCGAACCTGTTAATGCATTAAATTCTTTTTGAAATCCTTGCTTACCTTTTTTTGTTGTAATATTAACCGTCCCTCCCATCGCGCCACTACCATAAACTGAACTTTGATTACCTCTTAGAATTTCAATTCTTGAAATAGAACCCTTTAGAAGATCATCAAAATAATAATCATTACTAACAGTAGATGGATCTGACATTTTTACTCCATCAATATAAATAGTCGTATACCTTTTTGGAAGATTTCTGACTTGAACTCCTGATTGAGTTCCTGGCCCTCCACTTTGATAAGCGCTAATACCTGGCGAACCATAATTTAAAATATTATGTAAAAAACTTTCTGAGGAATTCTCTATATCTTTATCGGTATATACAGTTACTGAAGTTCCAACTGTAGAAACAGATTGAGGTTTCTTGCTTGGAGCTATTACAATTATTGGTATGTCTTTTGCAAAAAGTTGGCTAGAGACTATTAAATTTAAAAAGATTATCGTGTTTACAAATATTTTTTTCATATCAGCCTAGTCTTATGTAAAGTTTTTATTCTTCACAATTAACAGATTGCCGATGTCAATTTTTAATTGCAGAACTAGACTATTCCTGGCCATCATTCACAGCGGACTATATTGGGTGGCGCTCCGACCTTACGGTTGCAAGGACAGCCAATGAATTTCACACTGATTTCCCACCAAGCATTTCAATATGCCTAAATATAAAATTTCTTTGTAAGAAGTGCAACAATTTTTTCTATTAAACTGGCCTTTTTTGATTTAAAACAATAATCATACTTATTATAAAATTTTAAAATGCTTGAATACGCTAAAAATAAAATAAAAAAAAGTAAATTAAATATTGAACCTTTTCCTTATTTTGTGGTTAAGGATTTAATTCCAAAAAAAGATTTAGATAAAATTAATAGAATTTTACCAAGTTTTAGCGAAATAATTGAAAAAGATATTTATTTTCAAAGTGCTTCTCAAACTAAAAAAACTTTATTACCAAGTTCTAGTCGCTATAAAATACTTAATAAAAATAAAAATTTTAAGAAAATAAATTCAATTTTTAGAAATTTAAAACCAGCAATAATTTCAAAATTTAAAAAATCAATAAAAGAGCATGTAGTAAAAAAATTTCAAAACACTAAATTATCACATCATTCAACTTACTCGGTAATGAGAAGAGGTTACATTAAAAGTGCGCATATAGACAGAAGAGATCACTTATTGCACATTCTCTTTTACCCAAGTTCAGATAGCACTAAAGGCGGAAATATTAATATCATGAAACTTAAAGATAAAAAAAAGAGTAATCATTTTGATATATTTCCAGCTAGGAAAGATTTAAAAATGTTTAAATCATATAAAGTTAAAAATAATTTTTGCTTATTTACTTTAAACGTACCGTGGTCTTATCATTCAGTTTCAAAGTACGTTGGAAAAAAAGATAGAAAATTTTTTTACTCTGTTTATGATTTTCCATCTAATTCAACAGGAAAAAAACTGAAAAATAAAAAAAAAGGAAATAATCAAAACGAATTTTGGAATTCAAAAGTCTCTGTAATGTCTTCAAATAGAAAAAAGAAATTCTTTTCTGAGTAAAATATGCGAAAAATAGTTAATTTTTTAAAATCTTTAAAAAGATTAAACGTTGTTGCTGTAAAGCAATCGTTAGAGGACGAGGGAGTAAGTCAAGAAGATTTAATCTTGATGAAAAAAATTACTAAAGAAGCAAATTTGGATTTGAATGTTAAGATCGGTGGTTGTGAGGCAAAAAATGACATATATTTTTGTGAGTGGCTCAAAGTAAAAGGTATAGTTGCTCCGATGGTGGAGACTTCTTATGCATTGAGAAAATTTTTACAAACAATTTCAAAAAAAAATAAACAAAATCTATATGTAAATCTTGAAAGTATTCAGGCATTTAAAAATATAGATAAAATTTTAAAGCAACCAAACTTAAAAAGACTTACAGGTATAGTAATTGGAAGATCAGATCTTGCTGGGTCTCTTAATTTAGAAAAAAAAGAAGTTGACTCAAAAAGAATATTTAAAATAGTTCAAAAAGTTTTAAAAAAAATAAAGAAAAAAAATTTAATTGTAAAAATGGGCGGATCTCTGACTGCTAATTCTAAAAAATTTGTAAACGATTTATTTAAAAAAAAATTAATCGACAGAATTGAGACAAGAAATATAGAAATAAAAATTAACAATAATGTTATAAAGAATTTTGAAGAAATAATTAATTCAATATTTAAATTTGAACTTGAATGGCTTAAAGTAAAGCAAAAATTACAAAAAAAAAGAAGGATAAAGCTTAAAAACGATAATTTTGAAAGAATAAAAGTTTTGAAAAAAAGATTTAAGTATCAAAATGGATGAAACCAATAATAACTGCAATCATACCTGTAAGAAAAAATTCAATAAGACTTAAAAATAAAAACTTTTTACCTTTTTATAAAAAAAAGTCCTTATTGGAAATCAAAATTAAGCAATTAAAAAATCTTAAATTAATCGATAAAATCGTAGTAAGCTCCGATTCACTAGAAGCAAAAAGAATAGCAAAAAAAAATAAAGTTTACTTTCATACACGAAAAAAATATTATGCAAGTTCAGCGTGTTCTGGAGGAAATTTTTTCAAAAATTTAGCAGAGTCTATTGAAGGTGACTACCTAGTGTATTGTCCTTGCACATCACCAGTAATTAAAAAAAAAACCTACAAATTATTTTTTAAAAGGTTTTTTAAATATAAGAATAAGTATGATAGCTTAAATACCGTTGGCGAACTTAAAACTTTTATTTGGAAGAATCAAAAACCCTTAAATTATAGTTTAACTAATGCGCCAAATTCTCAAGATTTACCTAACAATTATAATTATCTGACATTTGGAATTAATATTATTGAAAAAAAAAAGATGATTAAATTAAAGAATATAGTTGGAAAAAAACCATATTTTATTCATTTAGAAAAATCTGAGACAATAGATATTAATGACGAAGTAGATTTCAAACTAGCACAAATGATTTACAACAAATGTCTTAAAAATAAGGAAATTTGAGATTGTTTTACAATATTAGGTAATAATTAATTGACAGTTCAATATTTGAACACTATTGTTCAACTATTGAACTATGAAAAAGAATATAGGTAATGATCAATTCGAACTACTGAGAAAAATTCATAAGTCTCCAGATTCTTCACAACGAGATCTTGCTTATGATTTAGGGTTTAGCCTTGGAAAATTAAATTATTGTTTAAAAGAATTAAAGATTAAAGGATTAGTTAAAATAAAAAGTTTTCAAAATCAAAAAAATAAAATATCTCACTTAAAATATATGCTTACCCCTAAGGGTGTTTCATTTAGGACTAAATTGACAATTAATTTTATGAAAAAAAAAATGAGAGAATATGATCAATTAAAAGAAGAATTAGAGGAAAATAATGTGGATAATAATAAAATATAAAAAAAATGAATTAATTCTTTTGTCTAAAGAATTAAGAAATAAGATGGGTTTAGACTGTAAAATTTATCTTCCAAAATTTAGTGCTAAAAGATTTAAGAACAACAAGTTAATTAATTATGAAATCAATTTATTAGGTGATTACGCATTTTTTTTTTCACAAAAGTTTTGAATATAAAGAAAGTCTTTCCAAAATTAAATTTGTGAAAGGATTAAAATACATTTTACAAAATTTCCATCAATCACAAAATGAAATAAAAATGTTTATAAATAAATGTAAAGAATTTGAGAACGGAAATGGATATTTATCAAAAAATTTTTTTGATCTAGAAATTGAAAAAAAATATAAATTTTCTTCTGGACCATTTGCAGACAAGATTTTTCAAATTATAAACTTAAATAAAAATAGAATTAAAGTATTGATAGGCGATATAAAGACAACAATTAAAAAAGAAAATTATTTATATTCATCTATCTAAAGAAAAAATGTTCTACAAATTGCAATTTATATCTTCTTGCAAAGTGCGGAGCTTATCTGAAATATAAATATGTTTAAAAATATTTTTTTAATTCTACCAAAAAAAGCAAAGATAAGATTTATTAAAACTTTGATACTATCTTTTTTTTCATCGGTGCTTGAATTATTAAGCTTAGGTCTAATAATTCCTATAATATATGTCGTCATAAATCCTGAGAATGAGCTTCTAGTACAAATAATTTCTTTTTTAAAAATAAAATTTAACTTTTCGACTGAAAATATTAACGATTATCTAATAGCATCTTTGATAGTAATTTTTATTTTAAAGACTATCTTTTTGAGTTTCTTTGCTAAATATCAACAAGTTTTCAAAAGAAACATAAGAGTAAATTTATCACAGCATCTCTTTAGAAAATATTTAAATTTACAATATATTAAGGCATCAAAAAAAAGTTTTGCAGAAATGCAAAGAAATATTGATAACGAAACTTTAAGATTTTCAGACCTTATCCTAAGTTATACGATGTTTATTAATGAATTTATGATGGCCATAACTATCATAGTTTTTCTCTTTTTCTTTAATTTTAATATAACTTTGATTTTATCAGTCATATTTATTCTTATGTTTGGCTTATTATACCTTACATTAAGAAATAAATTCAAATCTTGGGGAGTTAAAGGTCAAGAAGCATTTAAGAATTATAATAATACAATACTTCAAACTTTTAACAATCTTAGAGAAACCAAGTTACAGGGCAAAGAGGACTTTTTTACAAAAAAATTTGAAATAGATATTAATAAAAAAAATCGATATGAGTATAACCATAGATTATTTTCAACATTACCTAGATATTTTATTGAGTTAACTGCAGTTCTGCTAATTTTTCTTGTTTTATTTGTGATGTTAGAAAACGATTATGATCTAGATTATGTTCTAGCAACCCTAGGACTTTTTGCTTACGCAAGCGTTAGATTATTACCTATACTAAATAAGCTAACAAATTTAATAGGTCAAATTAAGTATTTTTCGAACTCAGCCGAGTTAATTTTGAATGAATTATCTTATGTAGAAAAATATCATAAATTAAATCATAGAAAAGATTTGAAGAATAAAAACATAAAGTCAATCGAATTAAAAAACATTAATTTTGCTTATAAAAAAAAATATGTTTTAAAAGATACTTCTTTTAAATTAAACAAAGGTGTTATAACTGGAATTTATGGGCCGTCTGGGTCAGGCAAAACAACTCTGTTAGATATTTTATCTTCATTAATAATACCCGATAATGGTGAAATACTAATTAACAATGAAACTGTTAATTCAAAAGAATTTTTTTGGGGAAAAGAGATAAGTTACATTTCACAATCTACTGACTTATTTAATGATACTATCGAATATAATATTTCATTTGGTGAAAAACCTGAAAATATAGATAAAAAAAAAATGGATTTTTCATTAAACGCCTCTAACTTGAAAAATTTTATAAAAGAGTTGCCGGAAGGGTTAAGTACGAAAGTTGGAGAAAAAGGTTCACAAATTTCAACAGGACAAAAACAAAGAATAAATATCGCTAGGGCATTTTATAATAATGCGAAAGTTCTTATAATGGATGAGTCTACTAACTCCTTAGACTTAGAAAATGAAACAAGTATATTTAATGATATTGCAAAATTAAAAAAAGATTTAATTGTTATTATAGTATCCCACAATAAAAACTTGTTAAGAAAATTTTGCGATCAATTATACGAATTAAATAATTTTAAAGTTACTAAAATCTAACTACTAAATTGATGAGCTATAGTTTTACTTTCGAGAAAATAAAAAAAACTGATATTTTACTTATTGATAAAAACTACTCAGAATTTAAGTTTAAACATAGGACAGAAATATTTAACTATAGAAAAATATATATACAAATTTTGCTAAAATCTTTATTTATTTATTTTATCAAAAAAAAAAATAAAAGATTAAAAGATATATATTTAAAATTATACTTGAATAAATTAAAACCTAAAGTAATTATAGGTCATCAAGCAAATAAATTAATTTTTGAATTAAAAGAGCATTCTCCAGAAAGTAAAATTATTATTTATTTACATTGCAGATTATATTTACTTCAATTAAAGGAACTTGGACAAGATTTAAAAAAATCAAAAATAGATTATTTTTTTGTTTGTGATCAGATACATAAAGATTATTTAAAAAAATATACTAAAGCTAAATTTATAATAAGCGGTCTGCCTAAAAATAATGAAAAAAAATTAAAAAAAGAAAAAAAAATCTATGATATTGCTTATGTATCAGAGTATAGAAATGTTAATTATTTCTTTAAAAGAGAGCATCAATACTACATGCAATTTATTGTTAAAACTTTAAATGAATTTTCTTTAATGTACCCTGAAAAAAAAATAGTAATAGCTTTAAATAGCAACAGATTAGATAAAAAAATACCTAAAAAAGAAGAAATTAATTTTTTAAAGAGATATTCACCAAATCTAAAAATTGCACCTCAGAGAGATTCCTACGAAACTTGCAATAAATCAAAATTATTAATTGTTTTGAATTCAAACTTAGGCGCTGAGTTTCTTTCAAGAAAAGTAAAAGTTTTATTTTTACCTTATTTGGATTTATTAAAGGGATATAGAAGCGGAGAATATCTAAGTGTTTATTTTAAAAAAAACTTTTTCTTTGTTTATAAAAAATTACAAAAAAGAATTATTTTTAGAAAAATAAATCAAATATTAAGTTTAAATAATAATTCATGGAACAAAAGCATAGAGAAATCCAAAATAAATATAATAATGGATAAAAATAATAAAATTTTAAAGAATAAAATTAGTAAAATAATTAAAGACTCAAGATGACCAGAATTAACAATATTGAAAATGCATGTTTTATAGAAGATATAGTGGACTTTAAAATAATTTATAAAAACTATAATTCAAAAAAAAGTTTGTACGTTCCTCTTGATATGGAGACACTTTTATTTTGTAAAAAATATAATGTTAAAATTTTCGATTTTAATGAATATATAAAGGATGAATTTCATATTAAAGCTAATCAGGAGGCAAAAAAATTTACAGAAAATCTTAAATTTAAAAAAAATATTAATTATAGTCTGAAATCAGAAATTATAGGTTATCTTAGATTTAGGCTACATAGTATAATTTTGATCATTGAGATAATTGAAATTCTAATAAATAAATTAAAAATAAAAAAACTTGTTGTATCTGGAATTAAAAAAGACACGCATTTTTTACATGAACCTAAAATCATTTCTGAAATAGTGAAAAATATTTTTCCAAATTTAACCTCAGCTGTTTCAGACCAAAATATTGCAAAAGAAAAAATTTATATAAGTCAATATCAAGCAAAAAGTCAGGCAGATAGAAAAAATAAAATTTTAATTAGCAATGGAGGTTACAACTTTAAAAGAGTTTGTAATTTTTTTAGAAAATTGAATTATAAAATTTATTTACCAAGCTTTAAGAAAGTCTCTTTTTTAGATCAAATAATCTATTTTTTAAGAGGAATAACGGTAGTAAATTTTGAAAAAAAAGTAAATTATGGAACACAAGAAAATTTTGTTGAAAAAATAAATTTCACCTATTCCAATAAGTACGATTTATCTTTTCTTTTAAATTTATTTAACACTAAACTTAATTTTTATTTTAACGATTTGAATCAAAAAATTTTTTCTATAAAAAAATTTATTAAATCTAATAATTTCGATTTACTAATTTCTAATATAGCCAGAGGTTTAGACGGTTCAATTTTAGATGCTGATATTAAAGAACCAACTTTATTAATACCCCATGGAATAATATCAAGCGCATTTAATGAAGATGATAAAATTTATAAAAAAAATATAGCCGAGGCTGTATTTAATGGTGAAAGTAAGTTTTTTGCAATTCAATCTAAGATAATGAATAATTCATTGGAGACACATAAAATTGGGGGAAAACCCATAGTTACTGGTAACTTAATTTTTTCTTTTTTAAATAGAAGAAAAAAAAATAAAAAAAAATATGTTTTATTTGCAACAACATTAAAAGGTTTTACAAATCTTCAATATTTAGGAGTCGATATGTTTTATGAGTATTGGAAAATTCTTGAAGATTTAAATGAAATTTCTAAGAAAAAAAATGAAAAAATTGTAATCAAAGTACATCCCCAATTTAAACAATGCAAAGATGAAATAAAAAAATATTTTAAATTTTTATATTTCTCTAACAGTCGAATCGATAAATTATTGAAAAATGCTTCATCATTAATATCTTTATCATCAGGAACAATTGAAGACTCATTAAATTCTAAAGTGCCCGTAATTTTATATGACCGAAATTCTCGTTATAGACAAATGAAGATTTTGAAAACTGAAGATGAAAATAATGCAGTAAATTATATAAATGGAAAAAAAGAGCTTGAAAAGACTATAGATAGAATAAAAAATCGTAGTAAATTCAATTTCGATCAATATATTTACGAGTATGATTTTAATAAAATTTTGTTTAGTAAAATACTACCACTTATAAATAATGAAAAAAAATATTGAAGTTTTAGACTGCACATTAAGAGACGGAGGTTATTATAATAACTGGGACTTTTCATTAGATTTAGTAAGAGACTATATTAAATCTATTTCATCTTCTGGAATAAAATATGTAGAGTTAGGCTTTAGATCTTTTCCTTCAAAAAGTTTTAGAGGATCAAATTGGTACACAACTGAAAACTACATTAACAGTTTGCATATTCCCAAAAATCTTAAAATTGCTGTAATGGTAAACGCATCTGAAATTATTAATAAAAAAAATTTAGAAAATGCTGTAAAAAATCTTTTTGTAAAAAAAAATACTAGCAAAATAGATTTAGTTAGAGTTGCTTTTCATTTAAATGAAATTGATGAAACAGTAAAGATAGCGAAAACTTTACAGAAACTTGGTTATAAAATCGGATTAAATTTAATGCAAATTTCAGAAATATCTGAGAAAGATTTATTAATTGCTTCAAAAAAAATAAGCCAGTCAAACGCTGATGTATTTTATTTTGCAGACAGTCTAGGAAGTTTGAACGCAGAACAAATTAAAAAAATTATTCGAACTATTAAAATTAATTGGAAAGGAGATATAGGAATTCATGCTCATGATAATTTAGGTAAAGCAATAAACAATACCAAAGAGGCAATATTTTCTGGTGTTAAATGGACAGATTGTACTATAACAGGTATGGGAAGAGGTCCCGGAAACACACAGACTGAAAATTATTTGGTAGAAATTGAAAATACTTTTAAAAAAAAGTTTAATATTTTGCCAATTTTAAATGTAATAAATAATTATTTTAGAGAATTAAAGGTAAAATATGGATGGGGTACTAATACTTACTATTATTTAGCTGGTCTTAACGGCATACATCCAACATATATACAAGAGATGCTATCAACGAAATTTGCAGATGCTGAAATTTTAGCTGCAATAAATCAATTAAAAAATAGTGGTGGAAGTAGATACAATGTAGATCTCGTCAGATCAGAATTTCAAAAAAATTTAAAACTTAGTAATGGAACATGGTCTCCATTAGCACAAATTAAAAAAAGAGAAGTATTGCTTGTGGCTTCTGGGCCCAAAGCTAAAGATTATAAAAATGAAATTGAGACGTATATTAAAAATAAAAAACCTTACGTAATTGCTGTTAACACAGATATTAATATCGAAAAAAAATTGATTGATATTTATGCAGCTTGCAATCCTTTAAAACTTATAGCTAATACTGAAAATTATAAAAATCTTAAATCACCCTTAGCAATCCCTAAAACATTAATAAACAATTCAATAAAAAAGAAACTTAATAAAATTAAAGTATTTGATTTTGGTGTTGGTTTGGAACATAACACTTTTAAATTTAATAAAAATGGAGCTACACTGCCAAGATTATTTACTCTTGTTTATGCATTATCTATAGCAACTAGTGGCCAAGCCGAAAGAATATTACTAGCTGGATTTGATGGTTATGGAAATAATGATATTAGAACTAAAACAATCGACGAACTTTTACATTTATATTCTTCTTCAACAGGTTCAAGACCTTTGCTCGCTGTCACCCCAACAACTTACAGCATTAATTCAACATCAATATATGCTTTATAGACAATGAATTTTGTAGTTGTTATTCCAGCCAGATATCATTCAACAAGACTGATGGGAAAACCTTTAATTAAATTTAATGGCATTCCGATGATAGTTAAAACTTACAAACAATGTATAAAAGCAGTCGACCAGAAATTGGTATATGTGGCTACAGATGATCGAAGAGTAAAAAAAGTGTGTGAAAAAAATAATATAAATGTTTTGATGACTTCAAAAAACTGCCTTACAGGTACTGATAGAGTATTTGAAACAACAAAACACCTAAAAGCCAAAACTTTTATTAATGTGCAGGGAGATGAACCTCTTTTTAATCCCAAAGATTTAAAAAAATTAATTAAAGAGTCAAAAAAATTTCCAAATGATGTAATTACTGGATACTGCGAAATTACGGATAAGAGACAATTTTTTGATATAAATGTTCCTAAAGTTGTGGTTTCAAAAGACGGTCATATCATTTATGCATCACGGGCGCCAATACCTTTTAATAAAAAAAAAAAATTTATTAAAGCGTGGAGACAAGTTTGTGCCTATGCGTTTCCAAAAAAAAAATTAGAACTTTTTTATAAACAAAAGAAAAAAACGCCAATAGAAAAAATTGAGGATCTAGAATATCTAAGATTTTTAGAATTAGGAGTAAAATTAAGGGGTTTAAAAATGAGCAAACAATCTATAGCAGTGGACACAATTCATGATGTGACATTAGTTAAAAAAAGATTAAAATAAGAATACTTATGGGAATAAAAAAAAAATTCATAGATACGAATATAAAAAATAAATTAAAAACTGTCGAAGAAAAATTGCAGTTTGTTAATTTTGATGGATTAGAATTACCTCTTCCAACTGAAATAGAGATAAGCGAGTCAGGTACTTGTAATAGGAAATGCTCTTTCTGCCCAAGGAGTGCGAAAGATTTTGTAGATAAAAAAGAATTTATTTCGAACGAACTCCATCAAAAATTATGCGCGGAGTTAAAAACATATGATTACAAAGGGACTATTAGATATAGTGGTTTTGTTGAACCTATGCTCGACAAAAATATTTATAATTTAATTGAAATGGTGAAAAATTATTTACCAAACTGTAATATTGAACTTGTAACAAATGGAGATCCTCTTAATCTAACAAGGTTGAAAAAATTATTCTCTCATGGACTAAATAAAATTTTAATTAGTGCGTATGATGGGAAAAAAGAAGCTATTGAATTAGAAGATTTATGTAATGAAGCTAGCTTAAATAGAGATCAATTTATTGTTCGGCATAGATATTTAACTGAAAATGAAGATTTTGGAATCACACTGAGCAATAGATCTGGGTTGATGGAAAATGCTGAATATCAAATTAAAACACTAAGCAATCCTTTAAAGAACCCTTGCTATATCCCTTCTTATACTTTTTTTTTAGATTATCAGGGAGACGTTTTAATGTGTCCTCACGACTGGGGAAAAAAATTAATATTGGGAAATCTTAATAAAGAAAAATTAATTGATATTTGGTTTAGCAAAAAATCCATGAGAATTAGAAAAATGTTAAATCAATCAAATAGGAATTTCTCCCCATGTAATGTTTGCGATGTAGATGGAACTATGATGGGTAAAAAGAACTCAAGCTATTTTTAATTAATATGTACAAAAACAATAAGAAAAGAGCACTTATTTTAGGAGGAAGCTCTGATATTGGCCAAGAAGTTGTAAAGTATTTCTATAAAGAAAATTGGTCAGTTACAGTTCATTACTCTGGAAAAGATAAAAAATTTTTAAAAAATTTAAAAGATTTGAAGGTAAATTTTATTAAATGCGATTTAATGAAAGCCAAAAATTTGAAGCCTTTTTTAAAAAAAAGGTATGATACAGTTATTAATTTAGTTGGATATATTAATAATAAATCATTTAAAAAAATGAATGTTAATGATCTTATCAACACATTTAAAGTAAATACTTTTTTACCAATCTTAATAGAAAGAAGTTTGTTATCGGGCATGGTAAAAAATAAATGGGGCAGGATATTAAATTGCAGTAGTATAGGTGTAAAATTTGGCGGCGGAGAGCATACATATTGTTATTCTTTCTCTAAGCACGCTTTAGAATTTATTCCATCAATTTACAAAAACTTAAGTAAAAAAAACGTTTTAATTAATAATTTAAGAATTGGTGTTACTAATACTAAGATCCATAATAAAATTAAAGGCAGAAAGCTAAAATCAAGAACTAAACTGATACCTATTGGCCGAATGGCTAAAGTTCAAGAAATTGTTAATTTTATTTACACTCTCTCATCTGAAAAAAATACTTACATTACTGGTGAAACATTAACTATTGCTGGTGGCGAGTAATTTTTTTTAATTCAGCAAAATGAAAATAAATATTAATTATCATAAAGATAATATCAAATGGAAGTCTAACTGGATTTTCATTGGAAAAAATTATTTAAATTTAAAGAATGTAGAAAAAAAAATAGAGGGAAAAAGATTGAATATAAGTGATCTTATTCATAAAGTTTTCGATAGAGAGATCCAGAGGTATTTATTGTGGACGGAACAACAAAGAATTTTACACAAAGATTCCGATCATTGGTGGATGACAGATCTTGCTGGTAAAAATAATTTAAATTCCGATTTTTTTTTATTCATTTGTCATATTTACTCAGTATTAGATTTAATCTCTAATTTAAAAGAAAAAGGAGAGAAAGAAATTCTTATTGTTTGTGACGACATTTATTTAATTAATACATTGGGAATTTTTTTAAAAGAAAAAAAATTTAATATTAAATTACAGTCAAATTTTTTCATTATAAGAAATTTTTTAGCTAACTGTAAAATAATTTTTAAAATTTTATTATCAATTATAAGCAGTATCCACTGGATTATAATCTCAAAATTAGAAAAAAAAAGTTCAAGTATTAATTCAGAAAATAATGTCTTGATACATTACTCAATGGATGTAAATAAATTCAAAAAAGAGTTTAAACTTGAAAATAGGTATTTTCCTTATCTTAAAGATTATTTAAAAAAAAAAATCTAAAAATATTTTTCATTTAGTTTGGTTTTATAATTTTTGGTTCAATAGATTTAAAGTGTTAAAAAAGATAAGAGAAAATTCTGGTTTTATCGTAGAAAATTTTATAAATTTAAATGATGTAATTGTTGGAACTAAAAATTTTATCAAAACAAAAAAAACTATTGTCAGTTGTAGTAATTATTATGATATTAAAATAAAATATTTGTTAATAAGAGAGTCCAAAAATTATTTAAATGATAGTTTTTCAAATTTAAGATTTTGGTTTTATAAACCTGCACTTCAAAAATGGTCAAAAAAAATTAATTCTTTAATTTGTATAGATCATTACGAAAATATGGTTTTTGAACACGCTTTGATCGGATCTATAAGAAATCTTCCAATTAATAAAAAAACAATTTACGGTTATCATCATACTTTAGCTAGTAAAGAGTTTACAGCTTGGCAAAGTTTACCAAGTGAATGGGGAAGTAAGTTCAAACCAGACTATGTAATTTCTTGCGGAAAGCTTTCAAACGATCTTTTAAAATCACAAGGAATTCCCACCAAAAGAATTATTGAAGGGCCAGCATTAAGATATAATAATTTAGTCTCTGAAATTGAAAATATATTCAATTCTAAAAAAAAACTATAAAAAAATCTTATTCCCCCTATCAAAAATTAAAGACTCTTCCATTGAATTAGTTGACAAAGTTTTAGCTTTAGGAAAAATGTTATCTGAAACTGATTTTAAATTAATTATTAAACCTCATCCAGATTTCCCATTAAATCAAAGTTATTTAGAAAAAATTAGCACTAATCATACAAATATTTTTGTTTCTGAAAAAAATATTGACGAACTGCTTGATGAATGCGGGTTTTCAATATTTATGGCAACTGGCGCGGCATATGATGCAATTTTGAAAGGAAGTATTACACTTACTTTAAAAAGTGAGTTGAATTTATCTGATAATTATTTAGATATATTTAGAAAAAATTGTGATTTTATAGACTCTTTTGACTTATTGTCTTTAAAAGAATTATTAATTAAATTAAATAGTGATAATAATAGACTTAATAATTATAAAAAAAAATATTTTGAATTAAGAAACTTAATTATGAATGGATTCAATAAAGTTAATGAGGAGAGGCTAAATATTTTTTGCTTAGATAAAAATGGGAATTAGAGTATTATTTTTATATCCTAATACATACGGTATGAATATGTTGCCGCCGGCAATAGCTTTATTTGCTGCACTCCTAAAAAAAAATGGTCACAGAAGTCAAATTTTTGACACGACTTATTATAATTTAGACCATGGAATTGACTCTGATGGAAGTAAAATGGAAAGATTAAATGTTGTTCCATACAAAATGGAAGAAAAAGGCATCAAACAAAAAACTTCCGATTGGAAAAAAGATTTAAATGATCAAGTTAAAAAATTTAAACCAAATTTAATAGCTATTTCTTCTACGGAGGATATGTGGGAACTTGGAATGAAAGCTTTGAAAGAATTAAAATCTTATAAAGAGAAAAATAAAGTTCCTGTTATTGTTGGTGGTGTTTTTGCAACTTTTGCTCCTGAAATTTGTATAAAAGAAGATTTAGTAGACATGGTATGTGTAGGTGAAGGAGAAAATGCATTAATTGACTTATGTGACAAAATTGAAAAAAAAAAAGACTATACTGATGTAACTAATTTATGGGTTAAACTCCCAGATAATACCATAAGAAAAAATTCTATTTCTAAGCCCGTAGATATAAATGAAAATCCATTAATAGACATTTCTCTTTTTGAGGAAGCTAGGCTTTACAGACCTATGACAGGTAAAGTTTATAAAATGCTTCCAGTTGAAACTATAAGAGGGTGTCCTTTTACGTGTCGATTCTGTAATTCCCCGGATCAAATGAAATTATATAAAGGTTTAGGCTCAAATTTTTACAGAAAGAAAAAAATGGATCTTGTTTATAAAGAACTTAAATATTTTAAAGATGTTCATAAAGTAGAGTACAATTATTTTTGGGCAGATACTTTTTTAGGTATGAGCAATAACGAGATGGATGAATTTTGCGAAATGTATTCAGAAATAAATTTACCCTTTTGGATGCAGACTAGACCCGAAACTATTAATGATGATAATATGAGTAAATTAAAAAAAGTAGGTCTTCATAGAGTATCTTTCGGAGTTGAACATGGAAATGAGGAATTCAGAAAAAGAATTTTAGATAGAAGGTGGAAAAACAAAGATATAATCGAAAAATTAAAAATTCCTAAAAAATACGGTATTTCATTTAGTGTCAATAATATTACTGGATTTCCAACCGAAACAAAAAAGTTAGCATTTGACACGATTGAATTGAATAGACACATAGATGCAGATAACGCTAACATATATGCATTTGTACCTTTTCACGGAACGCCATTAAGAAAAATGTGTGAAGATATGGGCTTAATAAAACCTGAGACAATTACTAAATGTTTAACAGCAGAAAGTCAGCTTAATCAACCTCAATATCCACCTCATGAAATCGAAGAGATAAAAAAATGTTTTTCTTTGTATGTTAAGTTTCCAAAAAATAGATGGAAAGAAATCGAAAGAGCAGAAAAAAATGATGAAGAAGGGAATAGAATGTATAATAATTTAAAAGCAGAATATCTTGAAAAATACATGCCCAAACCAGATGCAGATCCACATGGGACCACAAATTTCGAAAAAGTTGAAAATCCTTATTGCATTGAGATACCTGGAGATAAGTTAAAATCAGAAATCCACAAAGACGATTTATAAATACTTCGTTCTAGATTTATTATATTAATCTATTGAATATTTTTAATGGATAGAAGCTACAAAAACGTATTTAAAAACAAAAAAGTTATTATTACTGGGCATACCGGTTTTAAGGGCTCTTGGCTTTCTTCTTGGCTTTTAAAACTAGGCGCAAAAATAACAGGAATTTCAAATAATATTCCTACAAATCCGTCACATTTTAATCAATTAAAAATTGAAAAAAAAATTAAAAATTATTTTATTGATATCAGAGATCTGAAGAAGTTCCAAAAGATAATAAACAAAACAAAACCCGATTTTATTTTTCATTTAGCAGCCCAAGCCCTTGTAAAGGAGTCTTACCAAGAACCTTTGTCAACCTTTTCAACCAATACTGTAGGGACATTAAATTTGATGGAAATTTTAAAATCTCATAAAAAAAAATGTGTTGTTGTAATAATAACAAGCGATAAAGTATACAAAAACCTTGAGTCTAAGAGAGGTTACAAAGAAACTAGCACTTTAGGTGGAATAGATCCTTATAGCGGATCCAAAGCAGCAGCAGAATTAGTAATAAACTCATATTTAAACTCCTATTTTTTAAAAAAAAATAAAAACATCTCAATTGCTGTGGCTAGAGCAGGAAATGTCATTGGAGGCGGAGATTGGGCAAAAAATAGATTAATACCAGATTGTATGAAAGCTTGGTCAAAAAATAAAAAAGTTTATTTAAGAAATCCTGACTCTACAAGACCTTGGCAACATGTACTCGAAGCTATTTGGGGTTATTTAAACCTTGCGACAAAATTAAAATACGACAAAAGTTTACATGGCGAGGCTTTTAATTTTGGTCCAGATCAAAAAAGTAATTATTCAGTCCTTCAAATTGTAAATTTGATAAAAAAAAATTGGAAAAATATTAAGTGGAAATTAAAAAAAGATAGAAAAAAAGTTTATGAAACAAATATTTTAAAGCTAGATTCTTTAAAAGCTTTTAAAAAATTAAATTGGAGATGTGCTTTAAACATTCAAGAAACAATGCAAATGGTATCTGAGTGGTATAAAAATTATTATTCTACTAACTCTAATCGAAAAAATTTTACCTATGAGCAAATTACTCTTTATGAAAAGATTATAAAAAAAAGGTCACTAAAATAATATGAAAGTAGTAATTTTAGCTGGTGGCAGGGGATCAAGGTTAAGTGAGTATACATCGTCTATTCCAAAGCCAATGGTTAAAATAGTTGGAGTTCCAATACTAAAAAGAATAATAGGCATTTATAAAAAATACGGTTTTAATGAATTTATTGTAGCGAGTGGATATAAAAGTGAAATTATAAAAAGTTACTTCAAAAAGAATAAAAATATCAAAGTTATTTTCACAGGAAAAAATACAATGACAGGTGGAAGAATTAAAAGATTAGAAAATTACCTTAACAAAGAGAGATTTTTACTAACCTATGGAGACGGACTTTGCGATATTAATATAAAAAAATTAGTAAAATTTCATAAAAAAAATAAAAATATTGTTACTCTTACTGCCACAAGACCACCAGCAAGATTTGGTGGAATTAAAATATCAGGAAATAAAGTTAAGTATTTTAAAGAAAAATCAAGTTTAGATGAAGGCTGGATAAATGGAGGTTTTTTTGTAATGGAACCCGCAGTTTTTAAATTTTTAAAAACTGATAGTACTATTTTAGAAAGACAACCTTTAGAAAAAATATCAAAATTGAAAAAACTTGGTGCATACAAGCATTACAATAATTGGCAGTGCATGGACACTATTAGAGATAAAAAATTATTAGAAGATTTAGTAAAAAAAAGGATTTTTTAACTTGAAAAAAAAAATTTTAATAACTGGCGCATCAGGATTTTTGGGGAGCAATTTAATTTCAAAAATATCAAAAAATAATTTATTTGAAATTTATGGATTATATAAAAAAAAAAATAAAAAAATTTTAGGAAAAAACGTTAAATATATCAAATTAGATATAACTAAAATAAAAAAAAATCCAAAATTCAAATTTGATTTTGAGTATATAATTAATCTAGCAGGAAACATTAATCACAAAAACAAGTTTCAAACCTACAAAGCTCACTACTTTGGAGTCAAAAATTTACTTAAAATAATCAATTTAAAAAACTTAAAATTATTTATACAAATTGGAAGTAGTTTAGAATATGGTAAAATAAAATCACCGCATAAAGAAAACGTTAAATGCAAGCCAATCTCTCACTATGGAAGAGCCAAATACCTAGCAACAAAATATATTCAAAAAAATGTAAAAAAATATTTAATTTTAAGGCCATATCAAATATATGGACCACATCAAAAAAAGGACAGACTTATTCCAATTATTATTGATGGATGTCTAAAAGATAAATCATTTGAATGTTCAGACGGATCTCAATTTAGAGATTTTTTATTTGTTGATGATTTTTCAGATTTAATTTTAAAAATCCTTAAATCAAAAAAAATTTCTAGTGGAATTTATAATATTGGTTCCGGTAAGCCCCATAAAGTTAAGGATATTATAAATCTTATACAAAAAAAAATTAGGAAAGGTAAACCGTTATTTGGAAAATTGAATATGAGAAAAGAAGAAATGGTTTATTCATTTCCTAACATTAAAAAAATACAAAACTTTTATAAGTGGAAACCAAAAAGAAATATTAATTTTGGGTTAAATAAAACAATAAAATTTTATGAGAAGTAAAAATTCTCCATTAGTTAGTGTTATAATGAACTGTCATAACGGTGAAAAGTTTCTTAATGATAGCTTGATAAGTTTATTTAAACAAACTTTTAAAAATTGGGAATTAATATTTTTTGATAACAATTCTGAAGACAACAGCAAAAAAATAATTAAATCATTTAAAGACAAAAGAATAAAATTTTTTTCTAGCAAAAAAAAATTAAATTTATATAATGCAAGAAACTTAGCAATTAAAAAAACCAAGGGTAAATATATTTCCTTCTTAGATGTAGATGATTTATGGGATAAAAATAAACTTAAATTACAGCTCAATTTTTTAGAAAAGAATAAAGAATTCAAGATTATCTATTCAAACTATATTGTTTTAAATCAAGTGGATAATAGAAGATACGATAAGTATTATAAAAATTTAAATTCTGGATTTATTACACAATCACTTTTAAATAATTATACTATGGGCATCCTAACAGTTTTAATTGATAAAAAAATTATAGGAAAAAAATGTTTTAATAATTCATATAATATAATTGGAGATTTTGATTATTTTTTGAGATTAAGTTTAACAAATAAAATTGCTTATATGCCAAAATCACTAGGAACTTATAGAATACATGAAAATAATTACTCACATATCAATTTGAAAGAATATATTTATGAACTCAACAGCTGGATTAAAAAAAATAATTATATTTATAAAAAATATACTTTTTTTCATCTTTATTACTATTTATTGAAACTGAGAATTAAGTTATTTTTAAAGTCTTATTTGGGCGTGTAGTTCAGTGGTAGAACGCTTCGTTGACATCGAAGAGGCCATAAGTTCAATTCTTATCACGCCCACCAACCCTTTAATAAGCTACTTTTGAGCTATTTACA
>MDSV01145176.1_pt1 | contig 19783 bp, 2 predicted proteins | sample 810851 | NCBI WGS metagenome assembly MDSV01 (sample SAMN05326640, study PRJNA326480) | marine metagenome | isolation source: seawater | place: Atlantic Ocean: North East | collected 2012 | reverse complement strand
GCGCGCTGGTCCGGCGGCTTGGCCGCGCTCGGCGCGCTGAGGGTTTGCTTACTCGACATCGAAGCGGCGACGTTCCCCGCTGCGTTTCCTCTGCCGATCGAGTTCGCTTTGCCGACGGGCGCGGGGAGCGGCTTGCCGCCTTCCCGCGCCGCCGAGAGCGCGCGTTCGGCGTCTTTGCCCGCGCGCCGCGCGGCGGCTTTCTTTTCCTTTTTGGTCATCGGCTTTGAGGGATCCTTTTCGCTTTTCTCTTTGGCGAGCGGCTCCGTGAACTTTTGGTCCTCAGCGCCGCCCGACGCGCCGCCTGGCGTCGCCGCGACGTCGACGACGCCAGCCGCGGCGGCGGCCCAAGGAGCCCGGGGCTTGTCCGCCTCGGCGAACGAACCCCCGTTGGGCGCCGCCCGCGCCTTGGCGGGCGCGGCGGGGGCGGCGCCCGGCCTCGCCGCCGTCGCCTTCTGGCGGGCGAGGCTCGCCGCGCGCTTGCGCTCGGCGGCGCTGGGGCAGGGCCGCCCCTGCTCCCTCGCGGCGAGGCGCAGCTTAGTGACGATGATGTCCCGACGGCTCTGGTCGGGCGAGCCCAGCGGGAGGCCGCCCACGCTCGGGCGGAAGTCGCCGCCCAGACTGGCGGTGACGGGCGCCATGATGGGCGACGGGCCCATCGCCACCTGCACCGGGAACGCGCTCACTAGCCGCTTTCCCGGGGGCGCGCCTCTGCCGCCTTGCCACGCGTCGGCGTGTTCGTTCCACTTCGGCGGGCCGAGCGCTTCGTACGGCCCAGTCAGCGTTCTCGCCGCGAAGTTGTACAGGATCAACGTCGTACCGGTCTTGACGTGGTCCACGGTGACGTCCCAGAACTTCGCCGGCGCGCCCATCAGCGATCGCGCGTAGCACTCCTCTTCGGTGGAGTCGTTGCACAGAAACACGAAGAACCCGCCGGGTTGCGCCCACGACGCGCCCTCCGCCGCGTCTTCTTTGCTCACCTTCGTGGGCGGCCCGGTGAAGCCCTCGGCTTCGTCTCGGGCGAGCAGGTGCGCCTTCGCGGCAGCCGCGGAAGACATCGAAGCGCCGTCGCCCTGTTTCGACGAGGGCGCCTTCTCGGTGCGCGCGGCGCTCGACCGGGAGGACTTGGCGTCGGTCGACGTCTCGCCCCTCGCCTTGGCGGCGTCCTTGGCGATTTTCGCCGCTCGCTTTTCCAGCTCGGCGGCTTCGGCGGCTTTTTCTCGGCGTTCCCGCCGCGCCTCTTCCTCGACGGCGGCTTCGCGCGCCGCCTTCTCCTTCGCCTCGCGCTCGGCCTCCTCCGCCTTGCGCTTGATCTCCAGGTCAGCCACCATCTTCTGCACTTCGTCCAGCACTTTCTGCTGCTCCGCCTTCTCGGCGGCGGCTTCCGCGTCAGCGGCGGCTTTCGCCGCCGCTTTTCTCTCCTTCGCCTCGGCGCGTTTCGCCGCCGCCGCCGCTTTGCGCGCCTCCTGCTCCTTCTTGTACTCCTCCTGCTTGCGCACCTTCGCGGCGAGGCGCTCAGCCTCCGCGGCGGCGTCCTCCTTCATCTTCAGCGCCTCCTCGGCTTTCTTGCGGACAGCCTCCGCCTCGGCGTTGGCGGCGTCCGCGCGGCGCGCGCGCTTGCGCTCCTCCTTGAGCTCTGCGGCGCGCGCGCGCTCGGTGCGCAGCCTCTGCTCCGCCTTTTCGTCCTCCTCATCCGCCTCGGCGTCCGCCTGGTGGCGCAGCAGCGAGAGCGTCGCCGAGGCGTCGGGCACGCCCACGGAGGCTTTGCTCCGCAGGTGGTCGCACACCAGCGACATGGCCTCGCGGTCGGCGCTCCCCAGCTTCGCGCCCTGCAGCAGCAGAAAGCGCACGGCGTCCAGCTCGTTGCAGTACGCGGCGTGCAGAAGCGCGGTGATGTGGCACTTGCGATCCGGCCCGCCGCGCGGGCCGCCCGAGTCGCCGACGGTGACCCGCACGACGTGCTCCAAGTCGGCGCCGCCGTCGAGCAGCTCGCGCACGACCGCCACGGACCCGGCGCCGGCCGCGACCATCAGGGGCGAGTACGGCGACTGCGCGTCCTCCTTGCTGGCGTTGGGGTCCGCGCCAGCGGCGACGAGCGCGCGCACCACGCCCACCACCGGGTTGCCCTCCTCGTCGTCGGGGGGGTCCGTCACCGCGCAGCACAGCGGAGGTTCGAAGCCGCCGCCGGGCGGGCCGTTGGGGTCCGCGCCGCGGCGAAGCAGCAGCTCGACCGCCGCGAGCTCGCCCGCCTCGGACGCCACGCCGAGCGGCGTCAGCGTGCGCCCGTCGCGCGGCGTCAGCGGCAGACTCGCGGCGCTCTCGAGCCGCGCGCCGCCCTCCAGCAGCGCGACAATCGCCGCGCAGCTCCCTTTGCCGGCGGCGTGCGCCAGGGGGGGCATGCCGCCGGAGGCGCGTTCCGGGTTGGCGCCCGCGGCGAGCAGCGCGCGCACAGTCTCGGCGTCGTCGAGCTTGGCGGCGGCGGCGAGCGGCGTGAGGTGCCTCTCCGCGCCGTACGGGCCGCCGCCCGAGTTGGAGGCGGCGCCCGAGAGCTTCTCCCCCAGGGGCTGGCAGAGCGCCGGCCCCGAGGCGTCGTCGAGCGCGCCGCCGTCGCCGGCGCCGCCGCGCCGCTGGCACACGGGGCACTGGCACGCCGACGACATCTCGGGGTCGCCGTCGTCCAGCACGGCGGCGTCGATGGGCTCGTCGGGGTCCACGCGGGAGGCGACCGCGGCGCCGGCCGATCGCCGACGCGCCGCGTTTGCCGGCGAATTATTCGCCGCCGCCGCCGCCGCCGCGGCGGCGTCCAGTCGCGCGCGCGCGGCGGCGAGCACCGCCGGGTCCTCGTCCGGGTCCGCGAGGGTCTCCAGGGTCAAGGTCGGCGGACTCATGCCCGCTTTGTCGCCGTCGACGCCTAAGCGTTGTTTCTCGCCGTCTGTGCCGGTGGTGGAGAACCCTCCGCGGTCCGTCTCGGCGGCGGATGACGTTTTCTCGGCGAACCTCGGTTTCTTGGCGCTCGTCTCGTCGTCGCTCTCGTCCTCGCCCCGGCGCGCGGAAGCATCGTCGTCGCCGCCGCCGCGCCAGTCCAGCAGCGCGCGCGCCAGCTCGGACTGGCGAGTCATCACCGCGAGGCCGAGCGGAGTCATGCCCCCCACGCCCACGCGCGGGTCCGCGCCCTCACGCAGCAGCATGCGCGTGATGGTGGCGTTCGAACGGAGCGTCGCCGTGAGCAGAGGCGGCATCCACGAGTCCGGCGCGCGCACGTCCGCGCCGAGCGCAATGAGCCTCGCCGCCGCCGCGGCTTGGTCGGACATCACCGCCTCCACCAGAGGCGTGACGGTGTCGTGCCCTTCGCGGCGGTCGGCGGTTTTGCACAGCGCCTCGATGTCGGCGCCGACGCTGAACAGATACGCGATCATCGCCGGTCGGCCGTGCCTCGCCGCCACGAACAGAGGCGTCGCGTCGTCGTCGGGCCTCCGCGATTCGGGATCGGCGCCGGCGTCGCGCAGCGCGCGCGCGATGGGAACGCACCCGCTCTCGGCGGCGGCGTGCAGCGCGGTGGTGTTGCGCGCGACGCTCCGCACGAGATCCGATACCGGAACGAACCGCTCCGGGTCGCGTTCGTGGTTCTCCTGCGCGGCGCGAAGCAGCGCCGTCGCCGTCGCCTCGTCGCCGGCGCGGCAGGCGCCCACCAGCGCGTGGGGGGTGACTTCGGCGCGCCAACGCCGCACCAAGTGCCGCGCCGCGCGCAGAGGGCCCTCAGCGTCGCGCAGCGCCGCCATGGCGGGGTCGTCGTCCCCGCGGGACCCGCGGGAACGGGACCCGTCGTCGTACGAGTCCGAGTCCGAATCCGACGAGCCCGAGCGCGCGCGGAAATCGCGGCGGTCCGACCCGCCGCGCGTCGCGGACGCGCGCGGCGATCGCCCGAATTCAGCCCAACCGCCGCCGCCGTCGTCGTCGTCGTCGTCGTCGTCGTCGTCGAACGAGTCGTCGTCGGAATCGTCTTCGTAGGGGTCGGAGAGCTCTTCGAAGTCGTTTTCGGAAAACGCGTCGAGCGCGTCGAGCGCGGCGGCGCGCGCCCGCGCGTCGTCGCCGCGAAATCGCCGGCGAGGATCCGCCAAGTCGCCGCTCCGTCCGCTCCGGCGGTACTTATACGCGCGGGCATCGCGCTCGTCCCGCCGGTCAGAGATGATGTCCGCGGCGTAGCGCGCCGCGGCTTCCAAAGGCGTGGTGTACCCGTTGGGCGCGCGCGCGTCGGCGTCGGCGCCGGCTTCCATCAGCGCGTCCACGACGTCGGTGGCGCCGCCGAGCGCCGCCATGTGCAGCGGCGTCGAGTCCACGACGAACGCGCCGTGGTCGGCGCCGCACGCGAGAAGCGTCTTGACGACTTCCAGCGCCGAACGCTCGCCCTCGCCGGGGACGCCGCCGGAGACGCCGCCGCCGGAGGCGTCGTCGCGCGATTCTTTTTGGAGGGACGTATCTTTCGACGCCGTCGTCGCGCGCGCGCTCTCGTTCGGCGTCGCGCGCGTCGCTCTCGCGGCGTCGTTCACCCCAGTCGCGTCGCTCAAAGTCGCGTCGGAGCCTTCGTCGCGGTGTTTCGCCGCCTGGTTCTCGGCGACGCGCCGCTTGGCCGCCTCGTTTATGTACGCCGCGACCGCCAAGTGCAGGGGCGTGTTGTCCAGGCGCTCGGCGGCGCCCTCGGCGCCCCAGAGCGCGCGCGCGGCGGCGGCTCGGCGCGAACGCACGTTTTCCACATCCGTGTTCCGCGCTCTTTTGTTGGGGTCCGCGCCCTTCGCCACCAGCGCGCGGACCAGGTCGCAGTCCATGCGCGCGGCGGCGGCGTGCACGGCGCCGTAGCCCAGCCGGCGACCGACCACGCCGGCGCTCACGAAATCGGCATCCGCGCCGCGCGCGAGCAGTTTCTTGCAGCAGTCGCTGGCGCCCGGCGCCTCGGACTCCGCCGCGGCCACCAGCGCGGTGCGCCCGGCCCAGCGCGCGACGCCGTCCACGCGAGCGCCGGCGTCGCAGAGCCGCTCGACCACCGTCTCGTGGCCCGCTGCGGCGGCGGCGACGAGGGGCGTGTCGCAGGTCCCCTCGCCGCCCCCGTCCACGTTCGCGCCGTGTTTCAGCAGGAGCTCCACCGTCGCGACGTCACCGCGCGCGCACGCCAGCGTCAGCGGGTCGTCCGTCTGCGATCGAGACAGGCGACCGTCGCGCGGCGCGCGCGCGGCGCGCCGCTCGCCGAGCGCGCGGTTTTTTTTCTCGCCGGCGGACGCCGCGCCGGGGGTGACGAGCGTCTCGTTCTCGCCCTGGGGCGCGCTCGGGTCGCACCGCCGGCTCTCCAGCAGCGCGCGCGTCGTCTCGAGGTGCCCCGCGCTCACCGCGGCGGTCAAGGGCGTGTCCCGCTGGCTCCGCCGATCGGGATCGACGTTTTTCTCGAGCAGCAGGGCGACCACCGCCTCGTGTCCGCCTCGCGCGGCGGCCACCAGCGGCGTGCCGAAAACCGCATCCTCCGCGTTCGCGTCGACGCCTGCGCGTGATCGGGCGGGTCCGAGGGTGGGGGACGCGCGTCAGGGCGGGGGATTGAGGGCGAAGCGGCGGGCACGACGCGCGATCTGGGTCGATCGCGGCCGCGGAGGCGCGCGGCGACCGCGCCGAGGGGCCTCCGGGCCTTAAAAAAAGGGGCCGCCTCGTGGAATCCGACGTAGGCGGGGAAATTGTTGCGCGGGGGACGCGGATGGTGCCTCCCGACGCGGGTCCCGGGACGCGACGCACCTTGTTCTAGCAAGGCCTCCACCTTTTCCACGTGGCCCCCGGCGCACGCCGCGGCCAGGGCCTCGACGTCGCTCATCGTCAACTCCGAGCCACGCACTCTGACCCTCCGCGGCCTCGAACGATCGAGACACACGAATGTCACGTGCTTTTCGCGCTTTCTCGGTGAAAACCGGCTGGAATTTTTCTTGGTTCGCAGACCCTACGTTTTCGAGAGGCGGACGAGGCTGAGATTTTTCGCGCTTCAATTTTTTTCTTTCGGACTGCTCGAGTCGGGGTCTGTCGAACCCCAAACCCTGCCGACTACTGGTATTAATGCGTACGACGAGCACTCTGACGAAATCGCGAAATCGCGCGAGCGTCGAGATGGATCGAGTCCGGGGATTTCTCTTCGCCTCACGCCGCGCCCGCCTTCCGGATCGACCCCGCGGCCGCCGCGCCCATCCCCAAGAGAGCGAAGCGCGCCGCCGCGTCAGACGCGTCGACGCCGAAGACGTTTTCGCCGCGTCGCGACCCGTCGACGCGGGGAACGCCGACGGGCGTCGCCGGAAGCCGCGGCGGCTCGGGAAGCGAACGCTCGCCGCCCGAAACGCCTCCTGAAACGCCGTCGTCTCGATCGTCATCCTCGGGCGCGAGCGATTCCGCGTCGTCCTCCGACCAAACGCTCTTGTGGTCCCGAGAAGAAGGAAACGAACGCGGCGCACCGCGACCGGTGACGACGTCTTCGTCGCCGAGGCGATCGTTTTCGTCGTCGACGACGCGTCGCGGCGACGCTTCCCGGTGCCGATCGAGCGGGAGCGATCCGACCCGACCCGGCGCATTCGCCAGGCGCGCGACGCGCTCTCGTAAACGCTGCGCCTCCCGCGAGGACCGCTCCAGCTTGTCCTCCAGCGCCCTGCCCGCGCTTTCGAGCTCGGCGCGCTCGCGTTCGAGCGAAGATACGGCGTCGCGCAGAGACGCGTTGCGGCGGCGCGTCACCTCCGCGTCGGCGACGATGGCGTCGACGTCGACGACGGAGCCTCGCGCGTCGCCTGGATCGAGATTTTGACTCGCGAGACCCTTCTCGCGACTCTCGCGACGATCCTCGCGCGCCAGTCTCGCGCGCTCGCTCAGCGCGAGGAGCGCGGCTTCCCTGCGCCCGTGTTCGAGCCTGAGCTCTGTGACCCTGCGGTCAAACTCCATCTCGCGCATGCGGCTCGCGCTCTCCATCTCCTCGATCGCTCTCTGCGCATCCCCGAGCTGCATCTCCAGCCGCGCGGCGCTCGCGGCGGTTTCGCTCCGCGCCAAACCGGTCCGCACCGCGCGCGCCATCGCCGCCGCCGCCGCCGCGCGCGCCGCCGCGACGGGCATCGCGGCGACGAGGCTCGAGAAATCGTCGGGGAAGTCGTCGTCCTTCCCAGAGCTCGGTCGTCGCGGAGAAGACGTCTCCGTTCGGTCGAGCGCCGCGAGCTCCTCGAGTTTGGCGGCGACGAACTCCAGCTCGGCGTCGACGGCGTCCGCGCGGTCCTCCGCGTCGCGAAGCTCCCGCTGTTCCGCGACGCGCGGCGTCGCTTCGCCGGACGCGAGCGCGTCAGGAGCGCCAAGGAGCGCGTCGCGCCGCGCGTGCAAACCGCGCTTCTCGCCGAGCAACGCCTCGCGCTTCGCGTCCAGGCGCGCGCGCTCCTCCTCGCGCTCGCGACGGGCCAGAGCCTTGGCGGTCTCGGCGTCCACCAAAGCGCGCACGGCCGAGACCGTCTCGGGAGGCAAGCTTTGTTCCGACTCGGAGACGTTTCCGTTTCCTTCGCGCGTCCTCGACGCGCCGGAGGGAGAGGGTCGCGAGCGACCCTCTCCATCCGCGCCGCCGAGCCGGCGAATCGTCGCCTTCGCCGCGGCGAGCTCGTCCGTCAAACGACGCATCGCCTCCGCGTCGTGCGGCTCGCGGAACGCGTCGGCGGCGCGCGCGTCCGCATCCGCGCCGTCCTCGGCGCGACCCTCGGTGCGACTCTCGCGCTCGCGCAGACGCGCGCGCAGCGCCTCCGCGTCGGCGCGCATCTTCGCAATCTCCGTCTCGAGCTCGCGCGTCTTGCTCCTCTCGGCTTTCCGCTCGGGTTCGGTCGCCACGAGCGTCTCGGTGTTCGCGCGCAGCGCGTCGCTCTCGGCTTTCGCCAGGCGCAGAGCCCTTACCTCCGCCTCGGCGGCGCGAACCTTCTTCTCATACGCGCGCCGCGTCGCGTCGCGCGCCTCCGCGGCGGCGCGCGCGTTTTCCGAACTCGAGGACCGCTCGGTTTCCTGCGCCGCGCGCTCGACGGCGAGGAGCTCCGACCGCAAACGCGCCGCCTCGGCTTCCTTCGACGCCTTCTCCTCCTCCAGCGAACGCACTTTGTCCTCGTACCGACGCGTCAAAAGCGCGGCTTCGCGCTCGTTGCGCGTCAAATCGACGATGAGCCTTTCCTTGGAGCCGATGTTACGCGCCAACTCTCTCAGCTGCCGCTCGAGGCTCTTCTTCTCCTGCTGGTACGCGCGCGCGCGCCGCGCCGCTTCCCGCTTCAGCTGCGCGCGCTCGAGCTCGATCTCCGCCTTCTGCGCCACCAGCGCGCGCTTCTCCGAATCCGCGGCGTCCGGGAATGGGGCGAAGGCTCCGGGACCGCCACCCAGCGGGGTGGCGGGGAGCGCGCCGCCGCCGAGGGGAGGCAACGTCCCCGCCGCGTTCGTCTCGTCGTTCGCGGACGGGGTCAAAGGGGCGGTCCCACTCCCTATCTCGCTCGCGGACGCGCTCACGAGATGGCCGGGAGACAATCGCGCGGCGGACGCCTTCGCCACCGACTTAGCCTGTTTCTTGAGCGCCTTGATCTCGCGCATCTTGTCGGCGAAAATCGCCTCGTCGCGGCGCAAGTCGTCGCGCGCCTCCGCCAGCGCCGAATCCTTCGCCGCCGACGCCGCCGTCACCTCGGCGACTTTTCGTCGCAACGCCTCCAGCTGCGCGCGCAGATGCGCAGTCGTCGACGCGGACGACGCGTCGTCGTCGTCGCGAGGGACGACTCGCGCGCGCGCGTGTTCGTTCGCGGCGCGCGTTTCAGTCGGCGACAAGTGTTCCGCGTCGGACGCGCGCGGAAACGGGCGCCCCGCGCGGCTCTCCGCCGTCGCCATCGACCGCGCCCGCTCGGTGGCGCACGCCGCGAGCCGCGCGAGCCCGACTTGCGTGAGCTGCTTCGAGTCGGCGAGCTCGCCGGCGAGCACCAGCGCTCGGACCAAGACGCGCTCGAGCGCGTCCGCACGCGAAGAGACGTCTCTCGGCGACGGCGTCGCGCGAACGCCGTCCGAGCGTCGCTCGGGGTGGGCGGCGCGCGCCGCCGCCGATTTCTCGGGCTCGGGCTCCGTCTTGTACGCGGCGACCCGCGCGGCGTCGGGGTCGCGGTTCACCTTGATCGCGTTCTTGATGTTCCTCGCCCTCTGCGCGTACTTGAGCGTGTTCAGCGTCTCCTCGAAGTTGGTGTCCACGGGCGAGACGCACGCCACGACGCACGTCCGCGAGTTGCCGCCGAGCGAATCCTGCAGAAGACGCGTCAGTTTGGAGTCGCGGTACGGCACGTGCGTCTTGCCGTACTTGGCCACCACCCCGGTGCGGTTCGCGTCGTCCCCGCTCAGCGCGGCGATGACGTTCCCGAGCGCCAACAGACCGCTGTTGATGTTGATGCTCTCCTGGAACCGCGACCCCGCGGCTCGCGTCTTCTTGTTCCGCTCGGACCCGGCTAGGTCGACGAGGTGGAACTTGGCGGACGCGCAGTCGCCTCCGTGTCGCCGCCGCGCCTCCCGCGTCAGGTGCGTCTGCTCGATGATGATGGTGAAGATGGCGTGCGAGCGCGAGGATTGCGCGTTCATCTTCGTCCCGCCGGTGGTGCGCGCGACGCACCCGAGCTCGAGGAGGCGGAGCATCTCGTCGGAGGACCGCGTCGCCGCCTCGCGGGCGCCCGCCGCGACGATGGCGCCGTCGGCGCGCTCGCGTATGCTGATCCGTTTCGGATTCACATCCGGATGCAGCAAGTCCCGAACCTCCTCGTTGTGTACTTCCAGGAACGCGCATCGAACGCGCACGTCGCTCTCGCCAGTCTCGGCTCTCCTTAGCGCCTCGGCGAAGACGTCCGCGACGACGCGCGGAGCGACGCCGATCTGGTCGTCCGCGAGATCCGCGCATCCCGATCCCATCGTGTACGTCTTGCCCGAGCCGGTCTGGCCGTACGCCAGCACCGTGGCGTTGTACCCGCGGAAGCACGACTCCACCAGCGGCGAGACGAGACGGTCGTACACCTCCCCCTGCGTCGCCGCGGGGCCGAACACGTCGTCGAACCGGAACGCGCGGCTCTCGCCGAGCACCACGGCGTTGGCTTTCGGGTACGAGAGGCACTCGCGCGCGCGCTCGGCGCGCTCCTTCGCCACCAGGGGGCGCGCGCGCACCGCCACGCGCACCGCCAGATCCTCCACGTGCTCGGGCATGGACGAGGCGACCGACGCCGAGGTCGTCGGGCGGGTCGCGGGAGAGGACCGAGACTCGCGCATCGCGGCCGCGTCCGCCGCGGCGTGTCCGTTATGCGCCGCGTCTCGGCTGGGAGGCGCGGGCGGTAAACCGAAGAAGTCGCCGCCGTCGTGGCGGTCGTCGCGCGTCTCCACGTTCTCCATGGTCGCTCTCCCGCGGCGATGCGACGCCCCTCCCTTGTGTGGCTCGTCGGGCGGGGGTCGGAGTGACACCAGCTTCTCGGAGGTGCCGATCTGTGAAGGTCAACGAAAACGGACGGAGCACGAAAACGCCAAACGGCAGTGACCTCACCACCCTGCGCGGCCTGTGATGCGTCATTTGTTCGCCGCACCGGCGCCGTTTCCAACAAAGCCAAAAAGCTCGCCCGCACCCAATCGCCATGGCCGGCGAAGGAGGCCTACTCGCCGCCGCCCAGCAGATGGACGGAAAGACCCTGATCGGGTTCATCATCGCGTTCTGCCTCGCGTCCGTCATCTCCACCAGAATCTCGGTGCGTCTTGTTGCGCGTCGCGCGCCCGTTCACCGCGACCCTCGCGCATTCGTTTTCGTTCGCGTAGTTGACGACGCGACCTTCCCGAAAACCGACTCGCGCAGGACTGGTTCGACAACCTACCGTGGCGCAAAGCGCTCCACGAGAAGGCCATGAAAATCGTGGAGGAGGCCAAGGCCAAGGAGGCGGCGGAGGAGGCCAAGAAGGCCAAGAAGAAGAAGTGAGAGTCCAGAGAGTGAGACGCGGCTTGGATGGGGTTAAGAAAGTAATTGCACTTTCCCATCAACTTTTTTTGACTCTCGATCAGTTTCGGCGGCACCGCACCATGGAAGCGGCGGAGGAGACCCTGATGGCGGGCTCGGACGCGGCGGCGGAGGATGCGATGGTCGGCATCGCCGATTCGCCCCCGCTTCTCTCCGACACGTCCTTTGAGGACGCGACTGGCGAGTTTCTCCTGCGTCTGCAAGGCCAGACGGGCATCCCGGCCGCGGCGCTGTTGCCCCTGATCCTCTCCCTCGCCAGCCTGGCGGTCATCTTCCTGTGCCAGGCCCTGTACGCGCTGCTGGTGCGCGTCTTGTTCGGCGCCGGGCGCCGGGAGGGTTCGGCTTCGTCCGGCTCGGTGCTCCTGCTCGGCATCTGCGGCGCGGGGAAGACCGCGCTGTTCCAGACGTTGCGCTCGGGGAGCCCCTACCTCACGACGGTGACGTCCATGGAGGCGAACGACGCGACGTTTTCGGTGGAGGGGAAGACGAGGACTTCGGGGGTGGTGTCCAGACGCCTCCGAGTGGTGGATCTTCCGGGGCACCCGCGTTTAGTCGACAAGATCGAGACCCACATCGCGAACGCGCGGTCGGCGGTTTTCCTCGTCGACGCCGTGGACTTCGCGTCGCGCAGGCGCGAAACGGCGGAGCGGTTGCGCGACGTTCTCGTCGCCGTCGCGGGCGCGTCGCGGAAGCGACGCGGACCACCCTTCCCTCTGCTCGTCGCGTGCAACAAGTCGGAGAAGATCACGGCGCATCCGATCGAGTTTATCAAAACGCGCCTGGAGAAGGAGATCGACGCGCTGGTGCGCACCGCCGCGGGTCAGCTGCAGGACACGGCGGAGGGGGATGGCCGAGCGCGCGCCGCGTCGACGGGTGGCGACGCGGCGCCGCGCGTCACGCGACGAGGCGCCGACCCTAAAAAGCCCTTCGCGTTTGAAAACGCCGTCGCGGAGGTTTCCTTCTCCGCCGTCTCCGTCGCGGAAAACGACCTGGACGAACTCAAGAGCTTCGCGGTCGTCAAGTAGAGCGCGCGCGCGCGGGGCACCACCGGAAACGCGTCGCGTGTCGCGTGTTGTGTTACAAACAAAGGCGCGTTTCAAATCAGCGTCCTTCTCTCTGCTATGCTTAATACTATCGTACCGTCGCCGCTCCTGCGCCAGCCTCTGATGAATGTTCGAAACCCCTCGCTCATCACGCGTCGTCGGACGCCTTGAGGTAAAACGCCCAGGGCGCGCCCGGAACTCTGTCGCTCGTGACCAGCAGCTTCGCGGTGCGCGCACCGGAAGCGCCCTCGGAACCGCTCTCGTACCGCACGGCGATGGCTTTCGTCTGCTTCGCGCCGATGGTCTCCGCGCGCGCGACGACGAATCGCGGGTTGTCCGTCGCGCACGTAAACGTCGTCTCCGCGTCGAAGACGTTTTTGAACGACGCCGACGCGCCGCCCGGTCCGACGACGATCGGGCCGACGGGCTTGGGCGCGACGCACCGCCCGGAGACGGGCACGACGAACTCGCCGCCGGTGTCGCTGGTGATGAGCAAAACGTCCCGGAACTGCGACCCGAGCGACGTCGGCTCGAACGTCACGTCGAGACTCTGTTCGACCCCCTCCGCCGCGTCGGGCGCGGCGCTCGCTTGGTGCGTCTCCGCGGCGAAAAAGGCGCCGCCGCCGCCGCCGCCGCGCCACCGCGCGGCGTACGTCGCCGGCTCGGTGAGCACGTGCTTGAACGCCACCTTCTTGGTCTCCGCGGACCCCAGCGGCACTGTGAAGCTCACGCCGCGCTCGGGGCCGGCGGCGGAGGCGCTCAGGCGCAGCTGGAACGGCCAGGAGCCCAGCTCCGCGCTCTCCAGCACGACGTCGCTCGTCGCCTCCGTCTCGGCCAGCGCCGGAGCGTACGCCACCTCCACCTCGGCGGCGCCGCGCGGCGGGATCGTCGTTTTCTCGCGCCGCGCGAACGTCCGCGCGTTCGAGCAGCGCGCGGTGACCTCCACGGGGACGGACAGAGGGTTGCTCACGGGAAGCCGCGCGACGGCCATCTGCCTCGCCGCGGCGCGCAGCGAAAACACGCCGAGCGGCTCCGGGTCGCTCGTCGTCACCGCGACGTCGTACGTCGCGCCGGCGTCCGTCTCGACGGCGCCGGATCCCTCGTCGTCGGGCGCGAACGTCACCGTCGCGCGCGTCGTCTCGCCCGTGCGGTGGCCGTAAAAGGAGAGCGGGTACGACCGCGTTCCCGAACCGGCGACGTCGAGGAACTCGGGACCGCGCATCGTCACGGATTCGTCATTCTCGTCCGCGAACGCGACCGTGACTCTGAACCGCGCTCGCGAAGGTAGCCAGTTCCTCGCCTCCACGAAGATCGTCGCCGCCTTCTTCGCCGGAACCGTCGCCTCGACGACGCCGGCGCGCTCCGGCGCCTCCGCCACGCCGATCAGCTCGCGCGCGTCCACGGACCCGTCGGGGAGCTCGAACCGCACGACACCCACGTGCGGGTCCTCCTCCGTGCTCATCGCAAGCGGCGCGTACGTCACGGCGTACGCCGCTTCGCCGCGCGCGGGGACGAAAAGCGTCTCGGCGCCGCGCCAGTTCGCGTTGGCGATGGTCGGCCGCAGGCGCCACGCGGTATCCGTGTCGTTGCGCACCGTCGTCTCCTCCGTCGACTCGCCGCGCGCGCGCGCGGAGAAGCGCACCGTCGCCGTGGGCGCGGACGCGGTCACGCACCGCCCGCAGACGGAAAGGTCAAGCGGTGCGTCCGCCCCGGAGTCGAGCACGCACCGCGCGACGAAGTCAAAGGAGACGTCGTCGCGCGACGCGTCGCTTTTCGCGTCGTCGGTGGGGAAGCTCGCCCTGTACGTCGCGCGAATCTCTTGCTCGGCGCCGGGGCCGACGTAGCCGCTCGTCGGGAACAGCTCGAAGTTCTTCCGCAGGTACAGCTTGTCTCCGACCAACGCCGAGACGACGTCGAACGCGAACGAACACCCGACGTCGCCCGTGTTTCGCAGGCGCGTCGTCTTCGCGACGCGCGCGCCGTCCACGACGGCGCCGAAGTCGAGCGCGTCGCGAGACAAGACGAGCTCGGCGCCGACGCACGCGCCCGTCAACAGCGAAACCGCTCGCGGCGTCTTCGAGCCCGCCGCGCGAATCGCGAACGGCGTTTGGAACACCCTCGAGCGCCGTTTCGGGGCGAACGTGAGCGTGTACGTGACCGACTCGAGCGCGGGCACGAGCACAGCGACGCTCGCGTCGCCGGGTCCGTCCGCGCCCGCGCCCCCGGACGTTTCGTCGTCGTCGTCGCCCGCGCGTTCTTTCGGCGCCGCGAGCGGTTTCGCTTTCCCGCCAGCCACCGCGACGGCGCATCGCGTCTCGGCGTCCCGCATCGCGCGCAGGGTCTCGCCGTCCACGGCCACCTCCACGGGGAGCCTGGTTTTGTTCACTAAAGTCAGCTCCTTGACCACCGCTTGACCCACGCGCGCGGACCCGAAATCCAGCGTTCCTTTCGAGCGTCCCTTCTCCTCGAGCTCCAGCCTCGGCGCGACGCCCGCGCCCGCGACGCGCACGCGCGCGACGGCGACGCCGTTCGCCTGGAAAGGCACGCGCGTCTCGTAGACGCGAGGCTCGCGCGGGCGAAACCGCACGACGAACTCGCACGACGAGCCGGGCGCGAGCGCGCCGCCCGCCGCCGCGACGCCGCCGCCGACGAAAAACGGCCCGGTCACTTCGAAAGCGCGCGCGTCGTCGTCGGAAGAGGCGTCGAACGCGCAATCCACCGCCATCGGCGCCGAGTCCGAGTTGGTCACCGTCACCGTTCGACTCGCGACGGTTTCGTCGATTTCCTTCGCGGCGACCGTCTCGTCGCCGCGGCTCGAGACGCCGAAACCCTCGAACGCGTCGGTTCGCACGAGCGTCTCGCCGAACGGCACGTCTTTGGCGGAAAACACGAGCGCGGGCTTGCGCGCGTCCGCCTCGACGACGAAACGATACGACCGACCGTTCACGACGCGCAAGACGGCGTCGCCGTCGCGAATCGTCTCGGTTTTGGTCGGGCGGTACGTCAGTTCGCAGACGCGCCGCTCTCCCGGGGGCACCGAGAAGAACCCGGGCGCGACGGAGAGACGCGGGTGTTTGGCCGAATCCAACTCCCACTCCGCCTCCAAAGGCAGCTCGCCCTCGTTGGCGACGGAGACGCACCGCGTCACGACGTCGTCCACGCAGACGCGCCCGAGGCTCACGGCGTTGCGCGCCGGCGCCGGCGCCAGCGCCGTCGAAAGAGGCGCCGCGCCGAACCCTTCCGTCGTCGCGTTCGGCGGCGGCTCCAACGCGCACGTCTCCTTCACGGCGTACGCCTCCGCCTTGACGTTGAGACGCAACGGCGACGGCTTGCGGTCGACGCGCAGCGCGACGTTCACGCTCCTAGGGCCTTCGTTCTCGGGCGTGTACGCGACGAGAACGACCGTTTCGCCGAGCGGGCCGATCGTCCCACTCGGCGGGTCGAAGGTCACCGGCGACCGCACCTCCGCGCCGGCGGCGCGCCCCGGAAACGCGTCGAACGCGAACTTGAACGGGACGCTCTCGTGGTTGGCGAGCGTCACGCGCTCGCGCCGGGTTTTACCCACCAGGCACTTGCCGAAGTCCACGCGCGCCGTGTCCAGCGTGACGCGCGGCTCGGCCACCGCGCCGGCCAGCAAGAACGGCACGGCGACGCCCACGGAGGGCGCGCGGAACACGAACGCGCGCTCGTGCGCGTCGCCCGCCGTCGGGACGTACTCGAACGCCATCTCGTACCGCTTGCCCGGCGCGACGACGCCGCGCGGCGTCAAGCACCGGAACGGCGCGGCGGAGGAATCCTTCGCGCCCCCGTTTTCGTCGTCGTCCCCCCATGATTTCGAAGGACTCTTTTCCCACTCGAACGCGTACGCCTGGCTGGTGGGGTTGAGCACTTCGAAGCGGCGCGCGACGCGCGCGCCGAGGCCGAGCGAGCTGAACTCGACAACCTTCGTCGCGCGATCCACCTCCGCCACCGCCGCCGCGCCCGTCGGGCGGCGCCCGGAGGTCAGATACGCGCTCTCCGCCAAGTCGAAGTGGCACCAGGGCCGGAGCGCTTTCCCGTCGAGGCGAACGTTCGTCTCGCGGGGACCGTTCGCGCTCGCGCCGGGGAAGCAGACGCGCAGCGTCCGCGCGCACGACGCGTACACTTCCTCGGGCGCGAACCGGACGACGAGCTCGACGGCGCGGCCGGGCGCGACGACGCCGGCGCGCGGCGAGACGGCGTACATGTTCCGGGCGGCGGCGCCGCCGACGGCGTCGTTCGCGCCGGCGGGGTCGAAGACGTCGCACTCGAACGGCAAATTCGCGACGCCGGTGTTGCGCAGCGCGAGGGCGTGCGTCCGCGCCTGGAACATCAAAGTCGGCTTGAACGTTATCGGAACGGCGTCCATCTCGAACGACGCGTCCGCGGCGACGGCGGTGATTCGCAACGGCTCCGTCTTGGCCGAGTCGGCGTCGATCTCGTGCGCGGGTTCGGGCGTCGCGAACCTCTTTCGCACGCGCCGACGCGCTTTGCGGACGTGTTCGTTTCCAGTCGGCGCGTCGGTCGGCGCGTCGGTCGACGCGGTCGTCTCTTCCGGTTCCGGCTCGAGCACGTATCGCTCCTCGAAGCTCTGGTCGGTCCACTTCGGCGCGCGAAGCAGACGCGGCGGGCGCGGCGCGGGCGCCGCGTCGGCGTCGTCGGAGCCGTCCGCTGCGGTGGAACCCGTCGCTTCCTTTCCGGCGTCGCCCTCTTCCGGGTGTGCTTCGCGCGAAACCGTCGCGAGAAACGCCTCGTGCGAGCCCTCGAAGTACGCCTTCACCGGCGCGAGCGCGACGCGCATCTCCAGCGGCGGATGCTCGGCGTCCAGCCCGTGCGACGCGGGCTCCGTCGGCGTGAACGAGACCGCGATCTGCGTGGAGGCACCCGGCGGCAGGTGGCCCACCCGGGGGCTGAACGCGAACGCCTTGCCGTCCCCTGCGTCGTCGCCGTCGTTCGCCGGCCACTCGAACCGCCACGGCTTGGTCGAGACGTTGGTCAAAGCAAACGTCGCCGACCTCACCGTTCCCACCGGCCCGTCCTCGAACCGAAGCGCGGACGCGTCCTCCGCGAGCGCGTTCGCGCGCGGATCGGAAGCGGCGTCGTGCGTCGCGGCGCGCGCAGCGGGCAGATGCTCGAAGATGACGTCCGGCTCGTGCGCCTCGCCCGCGACGCGGATCGACCGCGTCTCAAACGGGTTGTCGCGAACGGCGAGGGTCAGCTCCAGCGCGTCGTCGTCGCTTCCGGTTTCGCCGCCGGCTTCGTCGTCGTCGTCGCGTCGCGCTTCTTCGGCGCGCCGCTTCTGCTTCACCTCCCGCGGCTCGTACAGCACGCGCAGCGCCTTGACGTGCCCGGGCTTGATCTCGTGCGTCACGCCGGCGCCGACGACGGTGAACGGGCCGGATCGGTCGCGAAGCGTTTTTCGAAACCTCTCCGAAGCGTCGAGACGCGCGAACGCGACCAGCGCGCCGTCGTTGCGAAGCGTCACCGTCCTCTCCGCCCGCGCGCCCGTCGCGACGCGCCCGAACCGGACAGTAGGCGCGCCCGTCTCCGGGTCCACGAACACCGGTTCGTCGACGGTGACGTGCGGCAGCGCGCCCTCGCCGCGCAGCTCGAACCGCACCGCGTTGGATTCCGCGCCGTCGCGAACGGCAGCCTCCAACGCCGCCGCGTACGACCGGATGGCGCGCGGCGCGAAGGACACGCGGACGAAGGCGTGGTCGTGCGGCTCGATGACGAGCGACTCAGAGCCGGGAAGCAACGTCATGGGGAAGGGCGTCTCTTCGACGTCCCCGACGTTCCCGATCGGCGTCAGCGCGACGTCCACCACGCACTTGACGCGTTTCGGGTTGGAGATTCTGAAGTTGGCCGTCACCGCGCGCGCGGGGAGACGCGGCGCGGAATCCGTCCCGTGCTCCGAAACAGCCGCCGCCGCCGCCGGCGCGTCGCCGTCGCCCTCGGCGTCGGGCGGGGCGGACGCCGCGGGCGCGCCGCCGGCGGTGCCCTCCGCGTTTTCCGGCTCCATCTCCGCGGTCACCGCGCCGAAGCTGAACGCGCCGTCCCGCCTGGAGTACACCGCGGAGACGGCGCGGCTCGGGCCGGAGGGGTGGAAGGTTCTCCCCTCCGACAAGTACGCGTCGAGCTCGTGCGCCACAATCTCGTGCTCCTCGAAGACGCTCGCGACGGCGTCGTCGCCGGCGGCGACGCCTGGGGCCACGCTCTCGCCTCTCAGCGCGTACGGCACGCCGAGGGGTTGGTCGCGCGGGTCGCGGTCGGCGACGTGCAGACCGAGCAGCTCGGAGAACGCGCGGTCGTCGGTGGGTGAGAACTCGCATTCGAACGTGAGTTTCTCGCCGGGTTCGATCGTCCCGGAAACCGGACGCACGACGAACGCGCCGATTTCCAAAGCGTCGCCCTCCGGCTTGGGCGGGGGCGCCGGGACGCCGAGGTCTCCTCCGACGTCTCCGCCGCCGTCGCCGTCGCGCCCGCCGTAATCGAAAACGTACACCTCGAACGGGAACGAACCGCGGTTCGTCACGTCGAAGGCTCGCGCGCCGACCGTTTGGGGATCGGAACCGGGAAGGTGCGGCCCGAAATCCACCCCGCGGCGAGGCGTGACGGCGTACTCGGCGAACGACGCGTCCACCGACACGCGGACAACCTCGCGACGCGTCGCACGGCGCTTTTCCCGTTCGCGCCGCTCGGCTTCCTCCAGCAGACTCGCCGCGTCGCGCTCCTTCTTCGTGCGCGCCTTCGCGGCGGCCATCGCGGACTTGGCCTGCTCCTCCACCGGGTCGAGCTCGGAGACGGTCAAGAGCACGTCCGGCGCGTCCGCCAGCTTCACCCGCCGCGCGTTCGGATCGGCGGTTCGCGAGACGTCGAACGTCACCGCACACTCCGTCGCGGCGCCAGGCTCGATCGTTCCGGACGCGGGTTCGACCGAGAAGACCTCTTTGGCGAGACGCTTCAACTCGAAATCGAACCGCGCGGCGTACTTGCCGTTGTTCGTCAAGACGACCCGACGCGTCGCCGTCTCCGTGGACTTCATAAGCCCGAAATCGAGACGTGCCTTCTTCTTCGGCGCCGCGGGTGGCGCGGGCGCGACGCCGTCGGCGGCGCCTTCGGAGCCTTCGCCGTCGCCCTCCTCTGCCTCCGCTTCGGGCGTGTCGGGGAAGGAGACGTCGACGTCGAGCTTCCAGGTCTCGCCCTCCACCTTGATCTCGGTGACCTGCGTGGGCGCCTCCGCGAACACACCCCCCTCGTCGAAAACGCACAGGTTGAAAAGCGCCGACACCTCCTCCGGCTCGGTCGAGCCGAACGCGAACGCCACGGAGGTCTCCTCGCCCGGCGCCAGGACGCCCGAGTCTCGGTCCGCCGCCAGGCTATCTGAAACGCCGCCCTCTTCCGGCGGAACCAGACGCCAGCGCGCGGGGACGAGCGAGTCGTTGCGCACGACAAACGCGCGCTCGGCTTTCGTCTCGTCGCAGAGCCGGCGACCGAAAAACACGCCGGGCTCGCCGGGAGGATCCTCCTCCTCCTCCTCTTCGGGCTCCTCGGTCTTCGTCTCGCCTTCGGGCGCGGAGTCTTCCTTCGGCTCCGGGGTTTCTGCGGGCTTTTCGGTTTCTTCGGCTTCGCCGCCGGCGGCGGCGTCGCCTTCTCCGGCGTCGCCGTCCGCCTCGCCCCCCACCTTCGGCCT
>MDSV01141017.1_pt1 | contig 19785 bp, 23 predicted proteins | sample 810851 | NCBI WGS metagenome assembly MDSV01 (sample SAMN05326640, study PRJNA326480) | marine metagenome | isolation source: seawater | place: Atlantic Ocean: North East | collected 2012 | reverse complement strand
CGCTGATGCCTTAAAGACTAGTTTGGGTATGTCCCTTATTTCAATGATTAGCATGGAAATAAGTATGAACCTTGTAGATTATATTTTAGTAGGGGAAGCTAAGCTTGTATTTTGGGTTGTTCCTTTAATGCTTCTTGCTGGATTTATAACTCCACTTCCTTATAATTATTGGAGACTTAAAGCTTTGGGAAAGTCTTGTCATTAAGTTAATCTAACCAATAATTTTACTTCCTCTAAGCCAACTTTGCTTTAAAATTGGCTTATTTTTATATAAACAGAATCTTAATAAATCAGCTCTTTTTCCAATTTCCAACACACCTCTATCCTTCAACCCCATTGCTTTTGCAGGATTAGAAGTAACTGTAGCAATACCATAACACATATCTTCGGAAATGATTCCTAATTTTATAGCGCCTAATAATAGGGAAGATGGCATATAATCTGAGGATAAAATAGATAAAGTTTTTTCTTCAACTAAATCAATAGCGGAAAGATTTCCAGAATGTGATTTTCCCCTTAAAAGATTAGGAGCTCCCATAATAACCATTAAACCATTTTTATTAGAAGCTTTTGCAGCCTCTAATGTGGTTGGAAACTCTGCTAATTTAACTCCCATTTTTTTTGAACTCAAGACATCGTTTAAGGTAGTATCATCATGACTAGCTAGAACAGTATTTAAGTATTTAGAACACTCTAAAATTTTTTGTGTGTGTATCTTCCCATTTTTCTCTTGTAGTTGATAGAGCAGATTGAAATGTTCATTAATTTCATTCTTAGACATTGAATATTTTCCTTTCAAATATTCCGCCATTTTACTAATGTCTCTAAATTGTCTTTGTCCAGGAGTATGGTCCATCATACTTAAAATACCTATTCTATCTTCCTTTGAAAATTCATCTAATTCTTCAATTAATGTTTCAGAGCATATTTCAGCTCTTAAATGTATAAAGTGACTTACTCTTAAAAAATTAAACTTTAGCATTTCAAGAAAAAGCTTTACTATTTTTTTTGCATATTTTGGGTAGCTTTTTTTTGTTTCAGAAATTATTGATCCGACCCTTAATGCGTCATAAACAGTAGTTATACCTACACTTGCAAGTTCTGAATCATGAGATAGAAGTGCAGCATCTAATGGCCAAGTGACACCAGGTCTTGGCTCCATGTGCCTCTCTAAATTGTCAGTATGTAATTCTATAAGCCCTGGACATACAAAGTCACCATTACAATCAATAGATTTTTTTGAAGTTTGAGTTCCTTTATCTATAGCTGTTATTATGCCATTATTAAATTTTATGGAACCTTTAAATTGTTCTTTTTCAAAAACTAATTTGGCATTTGATAAAACATGTTCAGACATTTATCATAATCCTATTAAAATTAAAATATCTTAGAAAAGCATTATGAAATTTAAAAGGTATGCAATTTACTATATTCCAGAAATGGATGCTGAGTTTTATAAATCTGGAACTAAATGGTTGGGTTGGGATGTTTTTACGGGAAAGAAAATAGTAAATAACAAAGATCATATTACTAAAAATGCTCGGCGTTATGGGTTTCATGGTACTTTGTACCCCCCATTTGAGTTGAAGTCTAAAATAAACTTTAATGATTTTGAAAAATCTGTTGATCAATTTGCTAAAAATAAAAAAGCATTTGATATGGGAAAAGGTAAAATAACAAATCTGGATCAATTTATTGCAATTTGTTTTAATGAGTCCGAAAAAAAATTGAAATTTTTTGCGGCAGATTGTATCAAGTACTTTCACAAATATCGAAAATATCCTTCTCAAAATGAGCTTGAAAAAAGAAGGAAAATTGGTCTTACAAAAAGGCAAGAAAAAAATCTTGTAGAGTGGGGATATCCTTATGTAATGGAAGAATTTAAATTTCACATGACATTGACAGGACATTTGCAAGATAATGAAAAAAAACTTATAGAGAGTAAATTGAAAAAAATATTTATATCCTCTTTTAATAATCCAATTAAATTCAACTCCATTTGTTTGTTGGGTGAAGATGCCGATAATTTTTTCCATTTTATTAATCGCTTTTACTTATCAGATTAATCTTTTCAATAAATTCTTTCAAAACCAATGAGATTAGTTTGTTGTTATTTATTACGATCGCATCTTTATTAATTTGAAAATTTTGTCTATTAAGTCTCAATTTTATTTGATCTAGGGATTCTCGTCCTCTTAATAGAAGCCTTTTTTCCAAAACTTTCTTATCTGCATGAATATGTATAATTTTTAATTCCGAAAATTTTTTTTTAATTAAAGGTATTGCTTCTCTAGAACCATTAAAAATTACAATATTTCCTTCATTTATTTTTTGATCAATAGAGATTGGAATTCCATAATGTATTTCATGGGCTTCCCAGAATAAAGAAAATTCACCTCTTTTTTTTTTATCCCTGAATTCTTCTAAACTAACTGAAATAAAATCTTCATTTTCTTTCTCATTTTCTAATCTTGTAATAATCCTTTTTGGAAAATAAAAGGGAAGAATTTTTTTTGCATTTTGTATTAAAGTATCTTTTCCAACACCTGATGGTCCTACAACAGTAATTATTTTTCCTTTAAGGTTCTTTTGCATTTTATTTCATCAAGCTTACGTCAATCTCGCGATCACAGATTTCTTTTCTTATTTCTTGATCGTGGAAAATTCCTAATATTGCTGTATTCTTTTTCTTTGTTTTTTTTATAAGTGATAAAACAACGTCTCTATTTTTATTATCTAGGCTTGCAGTTGGTTCGTCTAAAAGTAGTACCGGATAATCAAATATAAATCCTCTTGCTATATTTACTCTTTGTTGTTCCCCTCCTGAAAAAGTTGAAGGAGATAATTCCCAAAGATTTTGGCTTATATTTAATTCTTTCAACATTTTTTTAACTTTAATTATACCTTTTTTGTATCCTATTTTATTAAGTAACAGAGGCTCTAAGACAGTATCGATTGTCTTAACCCTTGGTATTACCCTTAAAAATTGAGAGACATAACCTATTTTAGATCTTCTAAGTTCAATAGTTTTTCTTGGGGTTTTAAATGATAATATTTCTCCATCTATAGAAATTTGACCAGAATTATATAGATAATTACCATAAATCATTCTAATTAAGGTTGATTTTCCCGATCCTGAGCTTCCAGTAAGTGCAACACATTCACCTTTTTTTATTTCTAGATTGCAGTTTTTTATTACATTTATTTTTGAACCTCCTTGATGGTGCAGACGAAATTCCTTTGATACATTTTTAATCACTATCATTTTAAAACTGCAAAACTGACGAAACTAATAGTTGGGTGTACTCATGTTGAGGATCATCAAGCACCTGATCTGTGAGACCTGTTTCAACAACTTCACCAGATTTCATGACAATTAAACGATCTGCAAGAAGCCTAACTACACCTAAATCATGAGTTACAATTATAACTGATAAATTTAACCCTATAACAATTTTTCTTAATAAATCCAATAGTTTAGCCTGAACCGAAACATCAAGACCTCCTGTTGGTTCATCCATAAAAATTAATCTAGGTTCTGTAATCAAATTTCTAGCAATTTGTAATCTTTGCTGCATTCCACCAGAAAAAGTTGTTGGATTATCATCTATCCTCTCTGTGCTAATTTCAACCTTACTTAACCAATTTAGAGCTTTTGATCTCAAAGAAGAATAATTTCTTTGTCCCAATGCCATTAATCTTTCAGTAATATTCCCACCAGCAGAAATGTCCATCCGGAGTCCATCTCCAGGATTTTGGTGAACAAAAGCCCAATCTGTTCTTGAAAGATATCTTCTTCTTACCTCAGTAATTTCCGTAAGCTCTTCTTTCACATCAGTTCTAGATTTAAATTTAATTGAACCCTTATCTACTTTTAATCTTCCAGCCAGACAAGATAACAGAGTGGATTTTCCAGAACCACTTTCTCCAACAACTCCTATAACTTCACCTTCGTGTAAATCGAAACTTATATCATTACATCCTATTTGATGGCCGTAGGTTTTTGTTAAAGATTTGACAGATAAAATATTATTCATTTTATTTATTTTCTTTTTTCACAATAGTTAGTATCGGAACAAATGTAATTTTTATCGCCTTTATCATTAACTATTATTTCATCTAAATAAGAACTATTTGACCCGCAAATAGAACATATTGCTTCAGCCTTCATTGGTTCAAATGGATAATCTTCAAAATCTAAACTAATAACCTTAGTGTATGGTGGAATAGCATAAATTCTTTGCTCTCTACCCGCTCCAAAAAGTTGAAGAGCTTCATTATTGTGCATTTTAGGGTTGTCAAATTTTGGTATTGGAGATGGGTCCATTACATATCTTTCCTCAACTTTAATGGGATAAGCATATGCAGTAGAAATATGTCCATGTTTTGTTATATCTTCATATAATTTAACATGCATAAGACCATATTCTTCCATTGCATGCATTATTCTGGTTTCAGTTTCCCTAGGTTCTAGAAACCTTAATGGTTCAGGAATTGGAACCTGATAAATTAAAATCTGTCCTTCTTTAAGTGGTTCTTCTGGTATTCTATGTCTTGTTTGTATTATCGAAGCTGAATTTGTATCATCTGTAGTATTAATATTTGCTGTTTTTTCAAAAAATTTCCTTATTGAAACAGCATTAGTTGTGTCATCTGCTCCCTGGTCGATTACTTTGAGAGTATCTGTAGGGCATAAACATGAAGCAGTAACTTGTACTCCACCTGTACCCCAGCCATAAGGCATAGGCATTTCTCTGCTTGAAAATGGTACTTGATATCCAGGAATTGCAATAGCTTTTAATATTGCTCTTCTGATCATTCTTTTTGTTTGTTCATCCAAATAAGCAAAATTATATTCATCATACTCTAAAGGATCTTCTTTTGTATATTTATTTTTCTGACTTTTGAGCATCTTTTCTTATTTTTCTGATAAGTTCTAATTCAGATTGAAAATCAACATAATGTGGAAGTTTTATATGTTCAACAAAACCAGTGGCTTGAATATTATCACCGTGGTATAAAACAAATTCTTCATCTTGAGCAGGAGCATTCTGATTTTCTTCTCCTAATTCTTTCCATTGTAAAGCTCTATCTACTAAAGCCATAGAAATCGCTTTTCTTTCAGATTGTCCAAATACTAAACCGTAACCTCTTGTAAACTGTGGAGGCTCTTTTTTTGAACCCATAAATTGATTTACTGTTTCGCATTCAGTGATTTCTATTTCACCAATTTCTATTTCAATTCCAAGTTCAGAAATTTCAAAAAATACGTCTACAATACCTATTCTCAACTCTCCAACAAATGGATGATTTCTTCCATATCCTCTTTGAGTTGAGTAAGCCATTCCTAATAGAAAGCCTTCATCACTTCTAGTTAGTGATTGCAATCTTAGAGAACGATCCGCGGGTAACTCTAGAGGTTCTCTAGTGAGGTCTTTTGGTTGTTTAGAAGTATTATTTTCTCTTTTTATCAAATCATCTTTATTTAGATATTCAGACACCCGAGATAATTTTTCGATATTATCTATTTCAACTTCTTTAGAATTATGGACTTCTTCTTCTGCAATTAATTTAAAATCTAGTAGTCTATGAGTATAATCGTAAGTAGGTCCAAGTATTTGTCCACCTGGTAAGTCTTTATACGTAGCTGAAATTCTTCTGGAACAAATCATATTATCAGTTTCAATTCCTTTTGAATATCCAAATCTTGGTAAGGTTGTTCTATATGCTCTTAGTAAAAATATAGCTTCAATTAAATCACCACTAGATTGCTTAATTGCAAGTGATGCTAATTCTTTATCGTATAATGAACCCTCTGCCATTACCCTTGAAACAGAAAGAAATAGCTGTTCAGAAATTTGTTTTAATTCTATTGATTTTAAATCAGTATTGCCACGCCTCTTCTCAGATAACCATCTATGAGCGTTTTCAATTGCTTTTTCACCACCCTTAACTGCTACATACATTATTTTTCACCGATTCTGGTAGACCTAGGTATAGCTGCAAATTTATTTTCATATGAGAAGAAAAAATCTAATCCTAAAGGAAATAAAGAATTATTATTCTTAAACTTTTTTTCGTCTGGAAGATTAAAATATGTATAATTCTTTATCCCAGGCCCAAATAGTTTAGTTCCATTATTTGAAATCTTTTCATAATTAATAATGAGTGTAGCAGACCGATCTGGATAGGCGTCAGTACCTAATTGATATTTTTCAAAAGGTAATAGTTCTTCCCAGTTTCCTAATGCAAATTTACAATTCCCTTTTTCAGTAAAATTTGAATTTGTGTGAAAAGTTATCCATTTTCTTATTTCATCAGTATTAAATGTTTCACTCAGGAAAATTGGGGTATCGAAATCACAAAGACATAATAATAGACTACCAGCTGATTTAGAAAGACCATTTGGTGTATTTAGATTACAAGATAAATCAAAAATTTTGCCAGGGGTGGAAATTGCATTTAAGGCTTGTCTAAAGAAGAAGGCATTTTCAATCTCTGGGTTTTCTAAGGCGTAAAGATTATTTGAGCTATTCATAAATTATCGCCTCTTACAAGGGTAAAAAAATCAACTTTTGTAGCTTTAGCTTTTTTCGCAATATTTTTTTTTCGTAATTCCTCTTCCTTTATCAATGGGATTAATATTTTATTTCTAATTTGAGGTGATAAATGTGTTTGCATAAGAGCATCACAAATAGCAGCAGTTATTGCTTTTTTTTTATTTCTTCCTTGAATGTAGCTAAATCCCATTTTTCCTGTGTTTAATAGTATAGAACAACGAGTAATTGTGACTTCACCTACATTAAATAATTCACCAGTTCCTCCAATTTTTCCTCTAACCATTACTGAGCCAATTTCTGGTTTTTTTAGTATTTTATAATCTGAATAAATTTCTGTGCTTTGGAATAAATTAGCTAAAGATTTATCTGAAGATTTAGAAAGGATACTCATCCATTTGGAACGATCTAATTTCATAAAAAAAACCAAATAACTAGACAACTAGACAAATTATATTATATTGATATATTTATTTCAACCACAAAAATATGAAAATTTAGTGACAACTTTTATTTTATGAAAACTTTTGCTTGGAAATACATTAGTGATCAAATATATAAAGAAATAGATGAAGGTAGATATTTAGAAGGTCAAAAACTACCAACAGAAAACGAATATTCGTTAAGATTTGGTGTCAACAGGCATACTATTCGAAGAGCCCTTAATGAATTAATTAGAAAATCATATATATACTCTAGAAAAGGTTCAGGTTTTTACGTTTCTGAAAAAAAAACAATCCATTTTATTAACCAGCGACCAAGATTTACTAAAAGCTTGGTCGCTTCAGGAGATACTCCATTAACAAAAATAATACGATTGGAATATATAAAGCCTAATGAAGAAGAGGCTAAAAATTTAAAAATTAAAAAAGAAGAAATGGTGATATTCTTAGAAGGGATAGGTTACAGAAATAATACTCCTATTTGTATTTATAAAAAAATTTTTCCGAGCAATAGAATACCAGGGTTGATGGCATCATTTAAAAAAAATTCATCAATTTCAAAAGCACTTTTCGATTCTGGGATTAAAGATTATATTAGATCATATAGTATTATATCTTCTAAATTAACAAATCCTGTAGAAGCTTTTCTTTTAAAATGTAAGCAAGGTGAACCCTTGATTTGTACTAAAAATTTAAATGTTAATAATAAAAAAGAACCAATTGAGTTTGGCTATACTTTATTTATGGGAAGTCGAGTAGAAATATACATAGAAAATAACTAAATGATTTATTATGTCGGCCATGGTAAGGAATATGTTTTTATATACGTAAAAAATTTCATGGCCTCCAATACACCCTCTTTTATACCATTCCCAGAATCTTTTATTCCTCCAAAAGGGGAAAGTTCTATCCTATAGCCAGGCTGCTCCCAGATATTTACTGTTCCAACGTCTAATGAATTGATATATTTAATTGCTCTGTTTATATCGTTTGTACAAACTCCAGAGGATAATCCAAATGCAGTTGAATTAGATATTTTAATTACTTCATCATCATCATTAGGTACTCTTATTATAGGTACTATTGGTCCAAAAGTTTCTTCAACCACTAATTCACATTTATAAGGAACTTTATCAACAACAATTGGAGGTAGTAATGCGCCCTTTCTTTCTGGATGATAAAGTATTTCGGCCCCATCTTCTTGTGATTGAATAACACGTTCCTCAAAAAGTTTAGCAGCTTCTTTTGAGATTACACAGCCAAGTTCAGTATCTGGATTTTGAGGATCTCCATATTTAATTTTTTTGACTTTTTCCAACAATATTTCAACAAAAAAATCTGCAATATCTTCTTGAACTAAAATCCTTTTTATAGCAGTACATCTCTGACCAGAATTACCTGTTGCACCAGCAATTGCAATAGATGCAGCTCTTTTCAAATCGTCATTGTTAGAAAGATCATTTAAAATGATAAATGGATCGTTACCACCTAGCTCAAGTGCCGTTCTTTTATAACCTGCTAGCTTGGCAATTTTTTTTCCAACTTGAACACTACCAGTAAAAGTAATAATATCAGCATTAGAATTTGTAACCATTTCATTACCAATATCTTCAGGCCAACCAGTTACAATCTGAAACATTTCAGGAGGTAATCCAGCTTCATATAGGATATCAGCTAAAAAAATAGCTGTAAGTGGGGTTAATTCGGTCGGTTTACAAACCATACAATTATTTGTTGCAATAGCAGGAGCAACTTTGTGTGCTACCATATTGAGTGGATGATTAAATGGCGTAATTGCAGAAATTGATCTAACAGGTTTTCTTAGTGTATAGATTTTTCTGCTTTTTCCATTGGATGTCAAATCACAAGAAAATATTTGACCATCATCAAATGTTGAAAGTTGTCCTGCAAACATAAAAACGTCATAAGCTCTACTTGTTTCATAAATTGCGTGTTGATGACTAATTCCTAACTCCAATGTTAAAAGTTTAGCTAACTCTAATTTTTTATTTTTTATTGAATCAGCTGTTTTAAATAAAATTTGTTGTCTTTCATATCTGTTAAGTTTTGAACTATATTCAGATGCTATAGAAAAGGCATCCTGTACGTTGGAAATTTGACCTGCCGGAACAGTACCAACTAGCTCACCTGTGAATGGATAAAATACATCAATTTTATTATCTGTAGAAATTTTCTGTCCACCTATTCTCATTGATTCATTAATTATTTTATTTTTTATCATCAATTCAGTCTTTCATATTTTTGAAGCCAAAGTTGCATAATGAAATGCATGGAAATTTCTCAAGGATTTAGTATTAGTTATATTAATTTTTTTATTTATAATGAAAGGAACATTTTGCTCAGTAATTCCTCCATGACTTCTCAAAGGTTCTTTCAGAAGAGATAAGTCGTGATCTTCTGGTGAAGTTCCAAAAGTCATATTTTCTTCAGAGATGACTGTTAAATCTCCAATTCTGTCTTCAGGTAATTCAAACTTAGAAGATGCCTCTTGTCGATTTAAAACTTCCAAAATACCTTGCTTATTTTTTAAAAAATTAGAAATTTTTTCAATATCTAGTTCTTCATGAAAATAAATTGTAGCAAACGACCCGAGTGCTCCATGATGAACTACATATGGGTCAGTAATAGGTAAAATAACTTTTAAACATTTCTCTTTTAAATAGTGATCTAGAATATTTTGAAGAAAGATTATATTTGGTTTTCCAAATTTATTATGCTTAGGTTTCATTCCATGATCAGCTGTAATTATAAGACTAATATTATTCTCAAGAAATTTACCAATATATTTATCAACCATTTGGTAAAATTCTAAAGCATTATTATCTTCAATATCATATTTATGTTGTATGTAATCAGTTGTAGATAAATACATGATGTCTGGTTTAAATTCATTCAGTAGCTTTTCACCAGCTGCAAAAACAAACTCGGATAAATCGGAAGAATAAACACAAGGAACTGGTTTATCTAACCATTTAGAAGCATTTGAAATACCATTAGAAGTAAAAGTAGCTCGATCTGCCATTTCAGCTGAAAAACATACTGCCATATCATGTTCGAAACTTAAATCTGCTCCAAGGAGTGATCTTAATTTGTCTTTTGCAGTTATAATTGCAACTTTGGCGTTTAATTTTTGATAATAATAAAAAATAGTTTTAGTATTTAGAAACTTAACGTCATTCATCATGATAGCTTCACATTTACTAGGGTCATAATAATAGTTACCGCTTATTCCATGAATTTTTGGAGGTGTCCCTGTGGCTATAGAAATATTATTTGGATTTGTAAAAGATGGCATGGCTGATTTTGCTATGTGGTACTCCCCTTTTTCAATCATATTTTCAACGTTTGGCATTAATCCTTTTTTAATAGCAAAATTAATATATTCTGGTTCACTTCCATCTAAACACACAACCACTGTTGGTTTTGTTGGAAAAACATACTTTAAACCGTATATTTCAAACTCATTTTCTTTTTTCATTAATAAGACTTTCTAATTCTCAAGTATAATTTTTTAATAAATTTATATTTTTTTAACTAAAAATATAGAACATCTCACTGACTATTTGCTTCAGGTTTTGTCTAGATAATTCAACAGGATGATTATTCATTCTTTCTGGATTAACTTTTGAAATAATTAACTCTTTATCATTTGAAGTAAGTCCGTATGAAAATATATTAGTATTTAGATCACAAGTTTTCATTAGTTCTTTCCATTTTTTAATAAAGTCATCAATGGTATAAACACCAAATAAATTTAAAATGTTATTTATTTTATTTTTAACTTTTTGATCGGCAATCTCAAAAGTAATTTTCAAGGAAGGCGGTAAAAAAAAAGCTACAGAGTGACCATGAGGTATTTTAAAATATGAAGTAAGTGAATAGGACAAAGCATGAGCAACTGTTGTTTTAGTGATGTTTATAGCTTTTCCAGAGAAGTTAGAGGCTAAGACCATTTTCTTTATATTCGAAGTTTTTTTATTATTTACCGCATCTATCATATTATCCATTATCAATTTTATTGATTCTATTGCATAAAATGAACTTTTGCTATCAGAACCCCTTGCCCAATAAGACTCTATAGATTGAGTTAAAGCATCAAAACTAGAACATCCAGCTAAATATTTAGGCATATCGTAAACTAAGGAGATATCAGCTATAATAGAATTAGGTTTTATAAATTTACTAGAAAGAGAGTATTTTGTTTTTTCTATGTAAATTACACTAAAACTCGTTTCTTCCGCGCCTGTTCCAGCAGTTGTAGGTAAGGCGATTAAAGAAACTTTTGGTTCTAAAAAGTTTTTTGATTTTCCCATAATAAGGTTTTCGATAGATTCAGACTGATTGGCCAAAAAATTAATAGATTTTCCCATATCTAGTGCTGAACCTCCGCCAATGGCAACACATAGGTCAGGAGAAAAATCATTATATAGTTTAATTCCCCTTTTTATATCTTCAATGTTTGGATTGTCTTCAAATTTATCAAAAAATTGGCAGTCATAAGGTTTCAAAAAAGGTGAGATTTTACTATGTAAGGAATGATAAGCCTGCTTTGAATTAATGATAAAAATTTTTTTTGAGTTAAAGTTTTTTATCAATTGTTCTAATGGCTTTAGACCTTGATTTATGAATTTATGATTTTCAAACACAATTATCTTTCTTTGGAATTTTTGTCCCAAGTATTGTAATCTGGAAGTCCTTCATTTTTAATTTCACCTCTATAGTTAAATTCAATAGTATGGACCATAATATCCTCATCCTCTACCATAATAACAGAATATGTTTCTGCTAAATCAGCAGAACTTAAGAATTTTTTTTCTTGAAATGCTGGCCATGCAGCATGGTTTGTTCCCCTTGGAGAATAAAAAGGTATACCTGAAAAAGAACCATTTAAAATTAAATGACAGTGCCCATGAAAAATAAATCTTATTTTATCTTTAAACTCATTACATACTTCTCTTAATAAAGAAGTATCTAAAAGTTTGATCTGGTCTACTGGTTTGATTTTTGTATCAACTATATTATGATGAAGAAATAAAAATACGTCTTCATCTACTGTATTAAGAGTTTCTCTTAACCAATCTTTTCTTTTCATACAAAAGTGACCAGCATGTGTTTCTGGACCCCAAGTATCTAATAGTATTGCAGAACCTTTACTTAACTTAACTACATTTTGAATAAAGCCATTTTTATCTGATAATGTAGGAAATACACTTAAAAAATTTGCTCTGTCATCATGATTCCCAATGCATAAGTGAATAGGTATTTTATTTTTTTCTATTATATTCTTAAGTCTTAAATAATCTGATGTTTCTCCCCAATCTGATAAGTCACCAGTTATAATTATTACTTCAGCATCATATTGATTTTCATTTATGTGATTTAAAACATTTTGGAAATTGAGATTTGGGTCTCGACCCAGAATAGATTTGCCTTCAGTAGTCAAATGAATGTCTGTAATTTGTATAATTTTCATTTCGTAATCTTTCGAAAAAAAAGGAGCCAAAAAATGGCTCCTTTATATTTATTAGAAACTAAGGAAGGAGATCTCCCACTTCTTCGGCTAATTGCTCTTGAAGTTCTTTCATATCCTCATATTCTCCTGTTACTATACCTTCAATAGCATCATAGATCACTTGAGTAATAGCTAAACCATTATCACCTGGATAAGCTTGCCAATCGCTCAATAATGGTAACTGTCTTACAGCTGTTGCTTTATTAGGATTTTCTGAATAGAAGTCTTTGAGAATAATTTCATTTGCTGCCTGATTTGGAGGCATATATCCTGTAGTTCTAGCAACGTCTGCAGCACCTTCACCAGATGTAATGAATTTTAACCAAGTCCAAGCAGCATCAATCACTTCAGGATCGTCGGATTGACTTACCATCATAGCAGCATTTCCTCCGGCTGGTAATCCCATTGGACCAGAAGACATCAGACCTGGATATTCATTGGTTTTAAAATCAAAATCAGCCTTTGCTCTTTCCACAGATGCTACGGAAGATGTTGACCAGAAAAACATTCCAGCTTCACCAGAAGTGAATAATGTTGATCCATCTGAAGTCGAAAGATTTGGCATTTTACATCCTCTGAAAATAGATTTCATGGTTTCAAGTGCTTGCAAACCTTCAGGTGTATCAATCATAAATTTTCCGTTTTCCATTACTCCTTGTCCTTGGCTCCACATAAGAGCTTGTAAGAACCAATTTCCAGTTATATTCCATCCCCAAAACATTGGGTTTTTAACGCCTGCATCCATAAGTTTTCCACAAACATCAATAACTTCTTCCCATGTCTTAGGTAAATCATCTACAGATTTAACACCAGCCTTAGCCATAACATCCATATTGTAGTAACCAACTGGTAATGAAATAGAGAAAGGTAATCCATATACATCATTTCCAAAAGTTGATAATTTCAACATTGCAGAATGATAACCATCTTTTGAAAAATTAGCCTCTTTAGCTATGAATGGTTCAAGTGATTTAGCGATCCCTTTTTCAACTAATATGGCTTGTCTATTTAAACCCTGCATGGTGATATCTGGGAGTTTATTTGCAACTGCTTCTCTTAAAATAGTATTGGTTCCATCTTCATAATTTTCATAAGCAGCTCTCATTTTTATTTCAATGTTTGGATGAGCTTCATAAAATTTAGGAAGAATTTTTTCATATGTTACATCAAATAATTGAGAATAAGGATAAGCAAACTCTACTACTACCTTTGCTTGTAATAAGCTTCCTGGTAGAGTAAGAAGAGCTACCAGAAGAGTGGATAAATATTTTGTTTTCATTGTATGTCCTCTTTTTTGGTTATGGGGTTTACAAAATTCACAGTTTTGTGAACCCCTGTTAACATCAATAAGTTTTTACTTATCGAATTTTGTGATTTAAGTTTCATTTCATTCCACTTAAAGTAATTCCTTCAATAAATCTCTTTTGTGCGAGCATAAACGCTACAATTAATGGTGTAACTATAACTGTTGAAACTGCCATTATTGGTCCATAAAAAGTTCCATCAGAGTCGGCTCTATATTCTCTCATTCCAATTGGAGGGGTAAATAAGTTTCTTTCTCCAGTTATAACAACTCTAGGCCAGAAATAATCATTCCAATGGGCTACAACAGAAAAAATAGCAAAGGCTAATAGAGCAGGTATTGCTGTTGGTAGCATTACTTTCCAAATGATAGAAAATTCTGACATCCCATCCATTCGACCAGCATCTATAAGGTCATCAGGGACTGTCATAAAAAATTGTCTCATTAAAAAAATTCCAAAAACTGAAATTGTCCATGGAATAATTAAAGCTGCATATGTATTCGTAAGTCCCACTTTTGCTAACATTATATATAAGGGAAGGGCTATTGCATGAACTGGGATTAACAAACAAAATAGCACTAATGAAAATGCAAAGTCCCTTCCCCAAAATCTTAATTTAGCTAATGCATAGGCTGCTGGAAGAGCAACAATTACTTGAATAAGAAATATAGAAACAGTTACTATAACACCATTTAGCAAGTATCTTAAAAGTGGTGCAAAAGTAAAAGCAGATTGATAATTAAAAAAAACAGGCTTTTTTGTACAGTTCTTTTTAACTTCATCAAGTAAGATATTATAAACATCTCTTTCAGTTTTTTCAGGATATAGCTCTAATGTATCTTTTACTTCTTCTCTCTCTGGTTGTCCTCGATGAACACAAAACTCATCAATAATGACCTCCTGTGATCCGAAAAATCCCGTATCAGCTCCTGTTTCGATTTCACGTTGTGACTTAAAGGAATAACTAACCATAGTATAAAAAGGGGCTATTACAATGAGCGCTCCCAAAATAAGAATGGCGTGTTTTATTGTTTGTCCAATAGAAAAGTTCATGAATAGTGAACCCTTTTTTCCACTAAATATCTTTGAACCAGAGTAATCATCATTACAAAAATTAAAAAAATAATTGTTATTGAAGCACCTATTCCTATTAAGTTTTGTTTTATTCCTTTTTCGAAAATTGCATACATCATTACATAAGCTGTTTTGGAAGGACCAGCTCCCCTAGTCCAAAATGCTTCAACTATATCAAATACTTGAAATGCTTTTATGCATGAGATTGTAACTACAAAAACAGTTGTTGGTCCTAAAGCAGGCCAAGTGACTAATCTAAATCTTTCCCAACTACTTTTGGCTCCATCCATTTCTGCAGCCATATATAACTCTCTAGAAACACTTGTAAGACCAGCAAGATAAAGAACCATATTAAAACCAAAACCTTGCCAAACCCCTATAAAGCAAACAACCCAAATGGCATAATCTTTATCACCAAGCCAATTAGGCATGCCGTCTTCGCATGATCTACCGAACCAGGTATCCATTTTTTCAAAACCTAAAAAAGATAAAGTTAGTAAATTTTTAAGCCAACCAATTTCACAGCCTGATTGTAAAAATCTGTTTATTTCTCCAATAGAAGGGTGTAGCATGATTTGCCATACAATAGCCATTGCCATTAAAGTAGCCATTACAGGTAGAAAATATATTGTTTTGTATAGATCTCCAAATCGAGTGATAGAATTAATTAATAATGCAGCACCAAGACCTAAACCTACGGTTAAAGGTACTACTACCAAGACATAGCGAAAAGTTGCACCAAACATTTTTTCGTAAGATGATCTTGTAAAAATTTTTTCATAATTATCCAGTCCCACAAAATTTGCCCCAGGGTTCCCTAGGGAGTAATCTGTTAAACTCAGTCCCAAAGCCATAATTATGGGTATCCCAAAGATAATAATCATCAAAATAATAGCTGGTGCTAAAAACCAGTAAGCGGATTTATGAACTGAATTCATGCTATTTTCTTGTTGGTAATATTATTTGGATCAAAGACTTCAACTCGCTTACCTGCTGAATTAAAAAATAGAGCGTATTTTTGTGAAAAATTGAAGTTGACTTTGGCATCTACTTGTAAATTTAATGCTTCTTCAGGTGATACTCTTAATATTATTCTTTTTTCAATATTTGGAGATTCTACATGCATAAAAAAATCAGAACCTAAATTCTCTCTATGCTTGATTATTCCTTTAATGCAATTTCTGTCATTTGTTAGTGATAAGTGCTCTGGTCTAATACCAATAGATATTTTTTTATCCATGAAATGTTGAAAATTTCCTTGAATTTTAAATCCACAGATCTCTACCTGATTAGATTTTATTACATTACAAGAAAAAATATTAATTTTGGGAGATCCAATAAACTCAGCAACTCTAATATCCGATGGTTTTTCATAAATTTCTCTTGGTTTCCCTAATTGTAGTATATTACCGTCCATCATAACAGCTAAACGATTTGACATAGTTAGAGCTTCTGCTTGATCATGTGTAACATATACAAATGTTGAACCTAATGCTTTATGTAGTTCAGATAGTTCAGATCTCATATGAACTCTTAAAGCAGCATCAAGATTTGAAAGTGGCTCATCCATTAAAAATCCAACAGGATTTCTAACCATTGCTCTACCAAGTGCAGCTCTTTGTCTCTGACCGCCAGATAACTGCCCAGGTTTTCTTTTTAAAAAAGATTCTAGTTTTAAAATTTTAGCAGTCTTTCTTACTCTTTCTGTTAATTCATTTCTTTTTTCTCTTGAAATAAATGGACCTATTAAAGGAAATCTTTCTAAAGTGCTTAAATGTCTAAGTTTGAGAGGAGTAAGCATATTTTCTGAAACTGTTAAATGAGGATAGAGAGCGTATGATTGGAATACCATGGCCAAATTTCTATCAGCGGGTTTTACCTTAGTCATATCAGCTCCTCCAATAAAAACCTCACCACTATCAGAGCTTTCTAATCCTGCAAGTATTCTTAATAGAGTAGATTTTCCACAGCCAGATGGTCCTACTAAAGTTAAAAATTCACCTTCATAGATTTCTAAATCTACATTATTTAATACTAAGGTATTTCCAAATGATTTATTAATCTTTTTGAGAAAAATTCCAGACATTTTAAAAACGAAAAAATAAAAACTAATAATTATTTTTAAAAAAAAAAATGTATAAAATATAACAAAATGTTTAATTTTTTTTTTATTTTAAGTAACTGTTTTTATATATAAATTCTGTTATTTTTCTTTGATAATGGATTTAGTTATACTTTTCTTTATTATTTTTTTTTATTAGATTATGAATATTTATCTAAAAAGTTTTCAATATTATCATTTCTAAAATCATCTAAAGCTAATCTAATTTTTGAATGACTCCAGTTCCACCAGGACAGATATAAAAGCTTTTCAATTATATTTTCACTAAATCTTTTTTTAATTGGTTTTGCTGGCACTCCAGCCACAATAGTATAAGGTTTTACATTTTTTGTTACTACTGATCCTGCACCCACCACAGCTCCAGTTCCTATTTTGAGTTGAGGTTTGATAATTGCACCATGCCCGATCCAGGTATCATGCCCAATTTCAGTAACTTTAGATTTTCTTTGTATAAAAAAACTATCATCATGTTTACTATCATCCCAATAATCAGAAGATCGATATAAAAAATGGTGAAGACTCGCTTTTTCCATTGGATGATCAGTTGGTCCTATCCGAACAAAACTTGCAATATTAGAAAATTTACCAATTTTTGAATTGGCTATATCTGTATACCTATCACAATAAGAATAATCTCCAATTGTACAATTGTTAAGTCTACTTCCATATCCTATTTCTACATATTTTCCAAAAGAAGTTTCATTAATTTCGCACTCATTATGAATCAGGGGTTTATCTTTACTTAACTTAACCATTATAATTTCCTTTCCCAGAACAGAATCCAATTCTTGAAACAAATCTGAAGTTTTGCATCATCTTAATCTGAAAGAAAGCTAAAAGCGATTAATAGACCTTATCTTCTATAGTGCACAAAAGCGGTCACATTGCATTGAAGATTGTAAGCGCCTATAAAGATATGTGCTATGTATAACTCTAGGATTACTTAGGAGAGTTACATCACTCCTTTTGATGCCAAAACCTCTCCTCCCCATTTTAACATTTTTTTCAAATCTTCAATAGCTGACTCTAGTTCTTCTTTTTGGTTCATCATTACTTTAAGTCTCTCGTTTGCAAGTTCATAAGTTTTTAATAATTGAGTTTTTTGTTGGTCACCTATATCATATAGATTTAGAAGTTGTCTGATTTCTTCCAAAGAAAATCCAAAACGCTTACCTTGTAAAATTAATTTTAATCTAGCTTGGTCCCTTCTTGTAAATAGTCTTCTTTTTCCTTCTCTAATTGGAAAAAGTAACTCCATAAATTCATAAAATCTTAGTGTTCTTGGTGTAACTTTATATAGGTCACACATCTCTTTAATTGATCTAAATTCTACAGTTATTTTACTCATAGTGTGACCTCAACCTTTGGAAAATCTAGGCGTTTAAACAGAGGAACTTTGTAATAAAGTCATAGAAATTTCCAAAGATTTTTGTAAGGCGTTTTGGTTAAGATAAACCTTATTATATTTTATTATTACTACATAAAGATGTGAAAATTTTATTACAGGAATGTGAAATAATTTCTGCTAAATAAATATTTTGGCATTACCTATGCAATCTTTGAGCATAGCCTTTGGATTCTATGGATCTCTTATTCGTCAGAGATAATCCAAAGGCTTACATTATCCCTGCTATAGAATACTTTAATAAGTGAAGTTACTAAGTCTGGTCTTAAACTAAATTCAAAAATTATTCAAAATCCAAATCCGAAAAATCAAACTACAAGTATTTTGATGCATGATGAGAAAAATAAGAAGAACTGGAAATTAGAAATCAGATTAATTATATTTTTGTCATTATTTTGTAATACTTTTGACAAAACTTAGGTGTATTTTAAATATATCGAATCTAAAAAATTATAAAAGAAACTAACACCAAATAAAACTCTATCTTAATGATTAAAGTCGGAACAACTTCTCTTTTGTTCTGACTTTTTTGTTTGAAGACAAAGATGATAAGGGAGTATAAATAATGTTTCAAAAAATCGGAAAATGGTTTGGAAGAGTTTCCATAAGTTTTAGTATCTTTGTCAATACTCTCTTTGGTGGGAAGAATAATCAAACTGTGAGTGCAAGACAGTACTTTCGTTTAACACAGAATAAATGGAACTTTTGTTTTTTAATTAATGGATTATTCTGGTGGGAAGAGGATCATTGTAGAAATAGTTATGAAAAGTGGGAAGTAATTAATAATGCTATGAAATATTATGAGGAATACAAAGAAAAGTACTCAGATAGAATAGGTTCTATGATGATAGAAAGGTCAAATAAGAAAAGTGAAGAAACTGGAACAGATCCATTACATGATTATTATCATCTAATGAATCAATAAAGGAGAAATAAATGTCAAAATTACTGGTTCATATTCACAGCGATTTAGAATTCAAAAATAAAGTAACATTAGGTTTGATGATTGCCCTTGCTGCAGAAAAAAAAGGGCACGAAGTAACACTTTTTCTCGCGGCAGATGGAGTAAATATACTGAATTGCAAAAGTGCTGGTGAAATAGTTGGTCAAGGAACTGGAGATTTACACGAACATCTTGAAAATTTAAAGAATACAAATGTTGCCATATTTGTCTCAGGAATGTCTGCTAAAGCAAGGGGTTACGATGAAACACTTCTAAATGGATATAAAGCAGAGTTTGCAATGCCTGATAAACTTGTTGAGGAATCAATTAAATCGGATAGTGTTCTCTGCTATTAAGAATATTGACCAAAGTCTTATTCGCATCATTATGATGCTATATAGTTT
>MDSV01170816.1_pt1 | contig 19786 bp, 19 predicted proteins | sample 810851 | NCBI WGS metagenome assembly MDSV01 (sample SAMN05326640, study PRJNA326480) | marine metagenome | isolation source: seawater | place: Atlantic Ocean: North East | collected 2012 | reverse complement strand
GGTGCAGGCATTAAAACATCTGTCTCATTACATGCGTAACCAAACATAATTCCTTGGTCCCCAGCTCCTTCGTCTTTATTTCCTGAAGAGTCCACACCCATAGCTATATCAGCTGACTGAGAGTGTAGGTGAGTTTCGATCTTAGTAGTATCTTTCCAACTGAAACCATCTTGGTCATAACCAATATCTTTTATGCAATCTCTTACTTTAGAAATTAATTCGTCCTGATTTATTTCTGGCCCTCTTGTCTCTCCAGCCAAAACAACTTTGTTTGTTGTTGTTAAAGTTTCACAAGCAACTCTTGCTTGGGGTTCAAGGTTTAGGTATGTATCAACAACCATGTCTGATATCCTGTCACAAACTTTATCTGGATGTCCTTCAGAAACTGACTCGCTGGTGAATAAAAAATTTTTCTTCATATTATCTCCTTATAAATTTTAAAAAAAAAATTAAACTAATATAAATTAGAATAAAATAAAAGAATAACTTGTTTCCGTGGATGCTAAAAAGAGTATTATTTGTTTTTTTAAAACCTTGAACCTCCATAACTCCCTTATCAGTTGATTCAATTTTGTTTATTACTTGTCCTACTGGATCTATTTGAGCTGTAATACCATTATTCGCTACCCTAATTATATTTTTTCCCTCCTCTATTGCTCTAAATTTAGAATGAAAAAAATGCTGTTCTATACCAATAGATTGCTTAAACCAACCATCCTCTGAAATATTTAAAATAAAGTCAAACTGTTGCTTTTCGTTATTTAATTTACCAGAATAAATAATCTCATAACAGATTAGTGGAAGAATTCTTAAATTATTAATTTCTAAAACTTTTCTTTTGTCTCCTGAGCTAAATGATTGATAGCCTTGAGTTACCTTTTTAAATCCAATTTTTGAAAAAATATTTTCTAATGGCAAAAATTCACCGAAAGGGACTAGTTTATTTTTATTATAAATATCAATTATATTAATATTGTTGTCTATTATTACTAAAGAATTATAAATATTATTTTTTATACTACTATTTATTCCTAAAATTAATTTATGTTTGTCGGAAAAATTATTTTGAAATTTGCTTTTATATTCTTTTAAATTATTTAAATCTATTCCAGTTAAAACACCTTCTGGAAAAATAAAAATTGTTTCCTCATTTTGTTTTCCATCACTTAACCGAAACAAATAATCTAATATTAATGGTAAATTATTATAATTATAATATTCCTCTATTTCAATTTTTGGCGCTATTATTTTTAATTTTGCATTTAATAAAACTTCTTTTCTTTTATTAAAATTTTCAATTTGAAATATTCCAAATAAATATATCCCTGTAATTAAAATAATTGAAACTAAAGATGTGTAAATTTTAGAATTAATATTCTGATTTACAAAAAAAATATATGGTAAAAAAAATATTGTAATAGTAATTAAATTTAAAGAGTATGTGCCTATATACGATAAAATTTGCAATAAATTTGAATATTCTGATAAGCTAAAAACTATCAGGTTCCATGGAAAACCACCAAATAATAAACTTCTTGCATATTCAACTAAAGAAAAAACTAATGAAAAAATTAAAATTGATATTAAGTCTTTTTTAAGTTTTAAAAAATAACAAACTATTGTCACTACTCCATAAAATAATCCTAAAAATAAGGGTATTAAAAAAATAGCAAAAGGAATGTAAGATTTTAAGTTTTCATCAAATGTTAAAGAATTTGCTACCCAATATAAACTTGAAATAAAATATCCAAAACCAAAAGACCAGCCTATTAAAAATGAAATCCATTTACCATTTTTATAATTTAAAAGGTAAATATAAAATAATAATGGAAATGTGATAAAATTTAAAATTATAAAACTATAAGGTGGCAAACTAAACGAACTAATTGTACCTAAAATGATAGGTACAAAAGATATAAAAAAGAAAATTTTAATTTTTTTTATCAATTTTTGATCTTATATTATTTAATATCAATTTCTCTTTATTGTGCATTTTTTTATATTCTTTATTATTTTTATGATCATAGCCAATTAAATGTAAATAACCATGAACCCAAATTTTATCAAACTCATTAAAAAAATTTGTTTTTTTGGACCGTTTATTAATTATTTCAAAGCTTATGGCTAAATCTCCAATATAATTTTGATTTTTAAATAATCCTTTTTGTGGAAATGAAAGCACGTCTGTTGCTTTATTTTTTTTTCTAAATTTCTTATTAAGTTTTTTCATCTTATTATTATTAGTAAGTAAAATAGAAAATTCTTGTTTTTTTTTATTAAAAAAAGATAACTTTTTAAGTAATTTAAATTTTAAATTTAAATATTTATTTGGATTTGCAATTTTTTTTTTCCAATTTTTAGAATCAATTAAAACATTTGCTTTTATCATTCATCTATTACTTTTTCTGAATATGCTTTAACTATTTTTGAGACTAGAGGGTGTCTAATTACATCTTTGTGGTCAAAATCAACTACGGAAATTTCGTTTAAATGACCCAACAATTTCTTTGATCTATTAAGTCCGGAGAGTCCTTTATTTGGCAAATCTATCTGAGATGGATCTCCATTAATTACTATTTTTGAGTTTTCACCTATTCTGGTTAAAAACATTTTTATTTGAGTATCGGTTGCATTTTGAGCCTCATCTAATATTGCAAAAGAATTTTTTAAAGTTCTTCCTCTCATAAATGCCAAAGGGGCTATTTCAATATCACCAATCTCAATTTTTTTTTGAATCTTTTCGTAATCTAACAAATCATACAATGAATCATAAAGAGGTCTTAAATAAGGATCAACTTTGTCTCTCATGTCTCCTGGTAAAAAACCTAATCTCTCACCAGCCTCAACAGCTGGTCTAGAAAGAATTATTCTCTCTATTTTTTTTTCTAAAAGCATTGTTAATGCAACTGCAACAGCTAAAAAAGTTTTTCCTGTTCCCGCAGGTCCTGCAGATATAATTATATCTTTTTCTTTAAGGGATTTGACATATTTTTTCTGTCCTTCAGATCTTGGTATTACAGATTTTTTGGGTGTTTTAATAATATACTCAATATTTTTAGAATTAGTTTTTAGTTTTTCGTCAATCATAAATTTATTTACTGAAGAAATTACATCTTTTTTTTCAATTGATCCATTAATTAAAAATTGTTCTAATAAAAAACTTATAGCATTTTTAACTAATTCATTTTTAGCTGTATCACCTTTGACTAAAATTGAATTCCCTCTTGTAAAAATATTTGTTTTTGTTAATTGTTCCAATTCTTTGATATTGTTGTTAAATTCTCCAGTTACTCCTAACAGACTCTCATTGTTATCAAAAATTATGCTTAAACTATTATTTTCTGAATAAAGAAATTTAAGATTTGTTTTTGATTTTCTACTGGCTAAATCGCTCAAATTATGCTGCTCTCATACTATTATCGTTTACACTTTTTCCAAATAATGTTTGTTGATTTGCATCTGAAATTTTTACTTTTAAAATTTTTCCAACATTTTTTGGATCACAATCAAATATAACAGGATTCATATAAATATTTCTACCAAACAATTTTTCTTGATTATTTAATTTGTTTTCTACTAAAACGTTAATTGATTTGCCAATGAGTGATTTATTAAAATTTAACTGATGATCAAATAAAACTTTTTGAACTTTTAACAATCTTTGTTTTGCAACTTCATTGTCTATTAATTTAAGTTTTGATGACTTGGTTCCTGGTCTTGGACTAAAAATAAAGGAAAAAGAATTTATAAATTTAAGTTTTTTTATAAGATCAAAAGTATCTTTATAATCACTCTCCTCTTCACCTGGGTAACCAATTATAAAATCACTCGAAAATTGAACGTCTTTATTTATTTTTTTTATCCTATCAAATATAGAAATATAATACTCTACATCGTGTTTTCGATTCATTTGCTTTAGAATTTTGTTTGATCCACTCTGAATTGGTAAGTGAACAAAAGGCATTAATTTTTTACTTGAAGAATAACAATCTATTAGATCATCTGTCATATCCCTAGGATGGGAAGTCGTATATCTTATTCTTTTGAGATCATCTATTTTCTCAAGTCTATTAATTAAATCTGATAATCTAAATTTCTTTGAATTAACAATGTAAGAGTAAGCATTTACATTTTGGCCAAGTAAAATTATTTCTCTAGTTCCATTTTTTACTAAATTCTCTGCTTCTTGAATTATTTTGTCATATGGCCTTGACAGTTCGGGTCCCCTCGTAAATGGAACAACGCAAAAATGGCAGAATTTATCACAACCCTCTTGAATTGTTAAAAACGAAGAAATTTTTTTTTCTCTATTTTCTAAATTATCAAAATATAAAAATTTATTAAAAGTATCAAATTCAGTTTCCTCCTCTTTTCTTCTATCCTTCAAATGCTTTTTTAAAACATCGTTAATTTTATGATATGACTGTGGGCCCATTACAATATCTACATAAGGCTCTCTTTTAATTATTTCCTCATTTTCAGCCTGTGCAACACATCCTGCCACTACTACAATTGGTTTTATTTTTTTTCTATAAATTTTTTTAACACGTCCTATTTCATGAAAAACTTTTTCTTTCGCTTTGTCTCTTATATGACAAGTATTTAATATAAAACAATCTGCATTTTCATAGTCTTTAGTCTTTGAAAATCCTATTTTATTTACTGCATCATAAATACGATTTGAGTCGTATTCATTCATTTGACATCCAAAAGTTTTAATAAAAATTTTTTTTCCCATTAATTAAGATTTTTTTTTAAGACAATATAATTCTAGTTTATGATCAACCAAATCATACCCATATTTTTCAGCAACTTTTTTTTGTAATTTTTCAATTTCATCATCAACAAATTCGATAATATTTCCAGTTTTTAGATCAATTAAATGATCGTGGTGACTTTCACTCATTTCTTCGTACCTTGCTTTACCTCCTTTAAAATCATGCTTTACTAAAATCCCATATTCTTCAAATAATTTTACGGTTCTATAAACAGTAGCAATGCTTATTTTAGGATCAACCTTATTAACTCTAGTATACAACTCATCAACATCTGGATGGTCAGCCTCACCATATGTTTCCTTGGACTCTCCCATTACTCTCGCGATAACCTTACGTTGATCTGTAAGTTTAACACCTTTCTCAATACATTTTTTTACAATTTTATCCGACATATATTTATATTAACTCGAATAATTAGGTTTAATCAAATTTTTTTTTAGCACGCCTTCCTTAGCTAATTTTATTAAATATTTGTGATTTTTGTCTAAATACTGATCAGAATTAAAGCCGTATAAGTTAATATTGAGTGATAAACTTAAAGATTTTGCAACCGAAATTGATGTTCTTATTCCTGAGAACTTACCTGGACCTTGATTTATAAAAATATTATCAATTTCCTCAATATTAACATTGCTTTGTTCAAAAAATTTAAATAATAGATCCACAAAATTATCAAAGTTTTCTCTACAGTTTAAATGTTCGGTGGTATATAATTTAGAATTATCTATGATTTTGAAAAAAATCTTTTCTAAAGCGGCATCAATAATTAAAGTTTTCATATTTATAAGCCTTATAACAAATGAGCAGTTACTAGCAAATAATAACGATAACTTTATAGAAGATAAAGGAATTGTGTCTATTATGTATCATCGGTTTAATGAAACAAAATATCCATCAACTAACATAAATATGGATATTTTTAAAAAACAGATAGAAATTATTAAAAATAATAAAATAGAATTTTATGATCCAAAAGATTTTGATAATAATTTTGACGCTCCAAAGTTACAAAAAATGATTTTGCTCACAATAGATGACGGTTACATATCTTTTTATAAACATGCCTGGCCTTTCTTGAAAAAAAATAAAATTCCATTTTTATTATTTATATCTACAAAACAAGTAGGAAATAAAGGTTATATGAATTGGGAGCAAATTAATGAAGTTTCAAAGGAAGATTTTGCATACATAGGAAATCATTCCTATTCCCATGATTATCTTGTAGATTTTAAGTTTGAAGAATTTAAAATTGATATAAATAAAGCTATAACAAACTTTAAAAAAAATTTAGGCTTTAATCCGATATTTTTTTCTTATCCTTTCGGTGAATTTAGCTTAAAACAAAAAAATTTTATAAAAAAAAATTTTAAGTATGCTTTTGGTCAACATTCTGGAGTAATCGATATAAATAAAGATAAATTTGAACTTCCTAGATTTCCAATTAATGAAAAATATGGGGATTTAGATAGATTTGAATTTTTAATCAAACTTCATGCTCTTCAATACCAGTTTTTAAAACCAGAAGAAAAATTAATAAATATAAAAAATAATCCCCCAAAAATAATAGTGAAATTTTTCAAAGATCAAAAAAATTTAAATAAAATTAATTGTTTTTCAAACGAAGGTGGTAATTGGGATAAAGTTGATTTTGAACTTGACGATGAATATCTAAAACTTAAATTAAAAAAAGAGTTTCTACCTAGAAGAGGAAGAGTGAATTGTTCTCTAAACGATAATGGTAAATGGAAGTGGTTCGGTACTCAATTTACAATAGAAAATTAAATTAAATTTTTTATTTTTTTACTTCTAGGGAGAATTTGAGCGTCATCAAAATCTGTTAAGGAATTTTGTTCAATTATTTTTTTCAAAATTTTTGTGTATTCTTTTCCTGTTTGAGCATATTCATTTAAATATTCTACGAGCAGAATACTATTTAAATCTTTTAAATTGTCCCTTTGAATTGCTCTTTCTTTTCTAAATTCTCTGTAACTTGAATGAGTATTTAAATTTCTAATATAAGCTCTTACAGATGCTTTTAAAACTTTGAATTTCATAACTTTATGTTTTGTATCACTATCAGCTGCAGCTGGTTTTATTCCTTCTCCAGACCAGGTCCATTGTCCAAATAAAGCATTTCCCTCTATTGCAAATCTAGACGTCCCCCAACCTGTCTCTTTTGCAGCTTGAGCTATTGCGATTGATACAGGAACAATATCCATTCTAACTTTTAAAGTAGAAAGATCTTTATCTACTATACCATATTGTTTGAATTTTTTTTTTAACCACAATTTTTCCTTTGCCGAATTGTTATTCTTATTTAGTATAGAAAATAACATTTTTCTGTCAATTCTTACCGTATTATTCTCTTCAAGTATCAATGGTAAAACAATTTTTATAAATAGATCTTTTTTTACTTTTGAATTCTCAATATTTTTTAATTCAGTAGGTAACAAGCTTATCTCAATTGGCTTAACTGTTTTGTCTTCTCTTATATTTTCAAGATCATATTTGGTATCTTTGAATAATTGATCTAAAGTTGAGGCATTGAGTCTTACCACATCAGAAGGACTGTTTTGATTAATATCAAAAATATCATCAAACAAATTTTCAAGATTTAATTTTTTGTCTAAACCATTATCATTTGATACTTCTTTACCTTCTAAAGTATTTTTAAATATTTTTTTCGATGTATTCTCAGTAACTTGCTTATTAACAAAAAAAGTACTTGTTAAATTTGAAAGTAAAGGAATTAAATAAAATGCAAATATTAATAAAACACTTGATAGTACAGTTCCGTATAAACTCTTTAGATTTTTACTATCGTTTTTAATTTTATTAAGGTTTATATTTTTTTTTTTGAAAAATTTTTTATATTTTTTCAAATCAATCATAGTAAACTTTATCATAAAAAGATTATTTTTTCTCTAAATTGCCAAAACTTCTTTAACTTCTGGGATATAATGACATAAAAGGTTTTTAACACCTTGTTTTAAAGTCATTGTTGAACTAGGACAACCTGAACAACTTCCCTGCAACTGAACTTTAACTACACCATCTTTGTATTCTTTAAACTTTATGTCCCCACCATCTCTTGCAACTGCTGGTCGGATTTTTGTTTCTAGCAGCTTAATGATTTTTTTTTCTATATCAGTAAATTCTTCGTCATTTTTATTTATATTTTGTTTACCAATTACAAATTCATTACCATCTAAATAAAATTCATTTATATAAGATATGATCAAATGTTTTAAATCTTCCCAATTTGAATCTTGTAACTTATTTACAGATATAAAATCATCCCCTAAATATACACCTACAACTCCATCTATAGAAAAAATATTTTTTACTAAATCGTTATCTGTATTTTCATTTTTTGTTATCTCTAAAGATCCTATAAGAGAAACTTTCTTTCCAGGAATAAATTTCAAAGAATTTGGGTTTGGAGTATTTTGCGTCTGTATAAACATAGGCTATATATAGTTATTAGTTTAAATTTTTAAAGTTTAAATATTAAAACCCGATGATTTTTTTTAAATCAATAACTTTCTTTGAAGCGATTTTACTAGCTTTTTCAGCACCTTCATTTAAAACTTTTAAAATAAAGGATTTATCATTATCTAATTTATTTATTTCTTTAGATATAGGATTTAATTTTGCAACAAGCACATCGGTTAACTTTTTTTGAATTCTGAAAAATTTTTATTTTTAAACTCTTCGATTGTTTTTTCTAAACTTTGATTTTCTAAACTAGAGTATATACCAAAAAGATTTTGTAATTCATTTCTGTTTTTTAGATCATCTTTACTTTCAGGCAAAGAATCATTGTCTGTTTTTGCTTTTTTAATTTTATTAGCAATTTGATCATTGTTATCATTTAAATTAATTCTACTATATTCAGATGGATCTGATTTACTCATTTTCTTCTTTCCATCTTTTAAACTCATAATTCTAGAAAAATTTTTATGTATAAGTGGTTCGGGCACCTTAAAAAATTCTGGAGATTTGAAATCTAAATTAAATTTTTGTGCTATATCCCTGGCTAATTCCAAATGTTGTTTTTGGTCTTCACCAACTGGCACATGGCTTGCATCATATAATAATATGTCGGCAGCCATGAGAATAGGATAAATGTAAAGTCCCACACTTGCCTTTTCTTTATCCTTTCCTGCTTTCTCTTTAAATTGTGTCATGCGGTTTAACCATCCCATTCTAGCAATACAACTTAGAATCCAAGAAGCCTCGGAATGAGCAGGCACTTTAGATTGATTGAAAATAATGCTTTTCTTTGGATCAATTCCGCTAGCTAAAAATGTAGCAGTCGTCTCTAAAATGTTTTGCTCTAATTTAATTGGATCTTGCTTCGAGGTAATCGCATGCAAATCAACTACACAATAAATACAATTATTCTCTTTATCATTTTGTAAATCTACAAAATTTTTAATTGCACCGATATAATTTCCTAAATGCAAGTTTCCAGTTGGTTGAACTCCAGAAAATATTTTTTTTTTCATTATCAATATTTTAATTTAATATCTGAGATTTTAAAAGCTTTAGTCAAAATTGAAATCAATATATAAATTATAAATGTAAACACAACAATCAATAAAATAGTTAATAATTTATAGTCACTATCGAAATCAAGATAATTTCCAAAATAACTTATAAGTTGAGAATATATATAAATAACTATTAGATTAGTTAAGATAATTCTAAAAAAAACTTTAATAGTATTATTATTTAAAAAAAAATATTTTTTTGAATAGACATATATTATTAATAATAAAGTATTAAACCAAGATGCAATAGTTGTAGCAATGGGGATGATAATAAAGCCTATGTTACTAAAAAAATAGATACTTATTGTAATATTCAAAATAACAGACATTAAGGAAAAATAAAATGGTATCTTAGTGTTATGTCGTGCAAATAAAAAACTAGAATATATTTTTGTTAAAGAGTAGGCGGGCAATCCTAATGAAAAATAGAAAAGAGCTTCCGCAGAATTTTTTACACTTTCTGTATTAAAGGACCCATAACCAAACAATGCAGAAGTAATTTCTTCTGAGGAAACTAAAAGTGCAAAAGTAGCAGGTAAGCTCAAAAATATACTTAATTCTAAAGCCTTATTTTGAATAAAATTTATTTTTTCAATTTTTTTTGACTTAATATATTCAGACAATTTTGGCAAAACCACTGCGCCAATAGCGATTCCCGCGATAGCTAAATTAATTTGATAAATTCTGTCAGCATAATAAAGGTATGAAACTGCACTTGCTTGAAATGATGCAATTATAGTTCCAACTAGTATATTAATCTGAGTTACTCCTGATGCAAAAATACTCGGTAAAAATTTATTAAAAAATTTTTTTATCTTATGGTCAATTCTAAATTTAAACGATATTTTAGGAAAAAAATATTTTCGTGTAAAAAAAACTAAAAAAATAAATTGAACAACTCCTGAAATAGAAACCATATAAGATATATAAATCACCAAATCATCATTTAAATAACTACTAAAAAACAAGGTTAAAATTAGCAAAATATTCAAAATTATAGGAGAAGCAGCAGCAACAGCAAATTTATTGTGAGAATTTAAAATTGCAGAAAAAAAAGAAGATAAGCTTACAAATAATAAAAATGGAAAAGTAATTCTAGTTAAATTAACTGTTAATTGAAATTTTTCTGTAGCTTGGTTAAAACCAGGAGCTATTAAATTAATGAAGCTAGGCATAAAAATCTCAATGATTATTGTTATGGTTAGCAATGTAAATAAAAGTAAATTAAATATTTTTTCTGCAAATTTTTTTGAATTTTTTTCACTTATTAATTTTTCTGCAGTATAACTTGGAACAAATGCTGCATTAAAAGTACCTTCTGAAAATAATCTCCTAAATGTATTAGGGAGTCTAAATGCAACAAAGAAAGCATCTGCGATTGGTCCTGATCCCAAATAAATCGCTATTAAAACATCTCTTAAGTAGCCTAATACTCTACTAACTAAAGTAAAAAAACCAAATGCACCAGTTGACTTAATTAAGTTCATAAATCATATTAGTCTTAATTTTAATCTATTAGTATATCTAAATAAAAAAAATGAAAAAATCTAAGATACACCATTATTCTGATAAAGAAGCTTTGGAATTTCATAATTCAAGCAAACCTGGGAAAATAGAGATTGTTTCCTCTAAACCAATGACTACTAAAAGAGATCTAGCTCTTGCTTATTCGCCAGGAGTTGCAGCTCCGGTTAAGGCTATTTCAAAGAATCCTGATTTAGCATACGATTATACAACTAAGGGTAATCTTGTAGCTGTCATTAGTAATGGTTCTGCCATTCTAGGTTTGGGAAATCTTGGAGCTCTTGCTTCAAAACCTGTAATGGAAGGCAAAGCAATTTTATTTAAGAGGTTTGCTGATATTGATGCGATAGATCTTGAAATTGACTCAAGAAATAACGAAGAAATTATAAAAAGTATTAAAAATTTTTCCTCGAGCTTCGGTGGTATAAATTTAGAAGATATAGCTGCGCCAGATTGCTTTATCATTGAAGAAAAACTTAAAAAAATTTTAAATATACCTGTATTTCACGACGATCAACATGGGACAGCAATTATTACCTCGGCTGCTTTAATTAACGCTATTGATTTAGCAAAAAAAGATATAAAAAAAATAAAAATAGTAATTAATGGCGCTGGTGCTTCTGCAATGGCATGTGCGAATTTATTTAAAAAAATTGGTGTACCTCAAAAAAATATAACTATGCTAGATAGAAAAGGTGTAATTTATAAAGGTAGAAAAAATCTTAGTATTTGGAAATCTTCACACGCAATAGAAACAAAAAATAGATCGCTTAAGGACTCTATAAAAAATGCAGATGTTTTTTTAGGATTGTCTTCAGCAGGAATTCTCAAAAAAGAAATGGTAAAAACTATGGCAATTAATCCTATTATATTTGCTTGTGCTAACCCTGATCCAGAAATTACTCCTGAAGAAATCGAGGAAGTAAGAAATGATGCAATTATTGCAACTGGAAGATCTGATTATCCTAATCAAGTTAATAATTTACTAGGTTTTCCATATATATTTAGAGGTGCTTTAGACGTTAGAGCAAAAATAATTAACGAAGAAATGAAAATTGCTGCAGTAAAAGCAATTGCTAATTTAGCAAGAGAAAGAGTTCCAGACGAGGTAGCCGCAGCAATGGGTGAAGATAGACCAGTATACGGAAAAGATTATATAATCCCTTCAACATTTGATCCAAGATTAATCAATGTAATATCTATTGCTGTTGCAAAAGCAGCAATGAAAAGTGGTGTAGCTAGAAAAAAAATTGAAAACTTTGATATCTATTCTGAACAATTAAAACAAAGATTGGATCCTTCAGTTACAATTATGCAAGGAATAAATAACAAGATTAAAAAGAATCCTAAAAGAGTTGTTTTTGCTGATGGAGAGGATGAAAATACACTTAAAGCAGCAATTGCATTTAAAAATAGTGGCTTGGGAACTCCTATAATTATTGCTAAAGAAAAGGTTATTAAAGAACGATTAAAAGAAATTGGATATAGCCAAAATTTTAATATTGAAATTATAAACTCAACAAAAAAAAATTTAAGAGACAAATATGTGAATTATATATTTAAAAAACTACATAGAGAAAGAGGTATGCTTGAAAGAGATTGTGATAGAATGATTAGAAATGATAGAGTTATATGGGGATCGTGTATGGTTGCATGTGGAGATGCAGATGCGATGGTTACTGGTAATACTAGAAGGTATGGTCAATCTTTAGATAAAATTATTAAAATAATTGATCCAAGACCAGGAGAAATCATGTTTGGTCTAAATATGGTGGTAAGCAAAGGTAGAACCGTTTTTATTGGAGATACAAACGTTCATGAATATCCAACTTCGGAACAGATGGCTCAGATAGCTGTATCTGCTGCGAGAGTTGTACGACTTTTTGGTTTTGATCCAAAAATTGCTTTTCTCTCACATTCAACATTTGGACAACCATTAACAAGTAGAACAAAACATATAAGAGATGCTGTATCTATTTTAAAAGAAAAAAAAGTTGATTTTAAGTTTGATGGAGATATGCAGCCCGATGTTGCGTTAAATGACGAATATAAGGAACTATATCCTTTTTCTGATATAGTTGGGAACGCAAATGTTCTAATCATGCCCGGTCAACATAGTGCAGCTATATCATATAAAATTATGAAAACACTTGGTGGCGCTAAAGTCATAGGCCCATTATTAATCGGGCTAGGTCAAGCAATAGAAATAGCTCCTCTTAGATCGTCTACATCTGATATCTTAAATTTAGCTTCAGTTGCAGCTTATTCAGCTGGAGTAATTGACTATAAAAAAAAGAATTAATCTTTTTTGATTCTTAAATCTTCAACTAGCAAGATGCTTGCAATAACATCTTCAACATCCAAAATAGCTTTTGCTTCATTCATGATCTCGTCTTTTTCGTTCTTATCTTGCGCTATTCCATAAATATAAATTTTCTTTTTATATGTATCTATATTGTAATTAGCAGATTTTATTTCTTTATTTAATATAAGTGCAGATCTTAGTTGTGATGTTATTAAAATATCTTTTGCAGATTGTTTAAAATTAAATTTATTTTTGATTTTTAAATCATTTCTTACTGATCTTGCGCCTTTAATTTCCCAAGCTAATTTTGTAATTTTAAGCTTTTCTTCTGGTGTTTTTACTTTACCAGTTACAAAAATTCTACCATCTAAGACTTTGGTTTTAACATGCAAAATATTTTCCTTATTTTCAAGCAAAAGTCTAGCTGTCAAATTTTTTTCCATAATTGAATCGTCTATTTGAGTTCCGAGCGACCTTGGATCCATTGCTATAGTCACTCCACTTCCAAATACACCAGCAGATCCAACTCCTACACAATTATTTAGTAACAAAAAAAAGAGAAGAAATAATAAATTTTTAAATCTCATTTTTTACTTTCAAACAGTAGTTATAAACATTTTTTTTTGATAGATCTTTACTTTCACAAATAATATCAACTATATCTTTCACGCTAATTTTTCCTATTAGTTTTCTAATTTTTACTTTATCTGATTCGCTCAATAATTTTAAATTTTTTTCTTTATATTTTTTTTGAGAAACTACCAAAGTAATTTCTCCTTTTAAATTTAGGTCAATATTATTTAAATCTTTAACATCTAATCTAAAAAATTGTTCATACATTTTAGTAATTTCTTTACAAATAAGTATTTCTCTGTCTTCAAAAAATTTAATGAATAAATCAATAAAGTTCTCTAATTTATTTGATGATGTAAAAAAAATTAATGATGAATCCAATTTTGATAAAAATTCTATATCTTTATAACTTTCACTTTTTTTTTCTGATAAAAATCCATGAAAATAATATCTATCTGAAAAACCACTTATTGAAATAGCTGCGGATGGTGCTGAGGCTCCGGGTATTGGTATAACATCAATTTGTCTTTTCAAACATTCATTAATCAATATTCTACCAGGATCTGAAATTGTAGGTGTACCAGCATCTGAAATGATAGATACAATTTTATTTAGTTCTAAATCTTTAATAATTTTACTCAAATATTTTTTTTCATTAAACTTGTGATAAGCAACTAATTTAGATTTTATATCAAAACTAGAAAGAAGTTTTTTGGAAACTCTTGTATCCTCACATAAAATAACATCTGAATTTTTTAAGGTTTGAATTGCTCTAAATGTTATGTCAGATAAATTTCCAATTGGTGTAGAAACAACATATAAACCATTTTTTAACTTATTTTTGTCTTCTTTAATTTGCATTAAAATAAATAAATATAGTAATACTATAAAAATGAAAACTTTAATTAAATTATTATTGGTTACAACTTTATTGAGTTTAGCTCTATTTGGTAAAAGTATTGCCAATGAAAAAGTAAAAATTGGTCTTATTGTTCCATTAAGTGGTGAATATAAGGAAATTGGAATTTCAGTAGTGCAAGCTATGAGAATGGCAATAAATAAAATTGGAGATGATAAAATTGTAATCAAAGTTAAAGATAATTTTGCAAATCCAATAAATACATTGGAAGCGGCTGAGCAACTTTATTCGGAAGGTGTAAAAATAATTGTAGGTCCGGTATTTAATAAAAATTTAGCTCTTCTCTCAGAATTTAAGGATGTAACATTTGTTTCATTTACAAATAAAATTAATGGAAATCCAAATAACGTGATTAGTGCAGGTGTAAATGCCATATCCCAAATCAATACTATTAAAAAATTTCAAAAGAAAGAAAATTTAGAAAGATCAATATTTTTAATTCCCAAAACAGAATTTCAAAGTGAAATAGATTATGCAATAAAAAAAACAAAAATAAATTTAAAAGATAAGTTTATTTACGACACAGATCCAACTAAATTGACAGCTCAAATAGAAAAAATTACTAGATACCCTCAGAGAAAACAAAACTTAATTGATGAGATTAATAGAGTTGAGAATTCAGAAGATGTTAATAAAGAAAAAAAAAATTGAAACTTTAAAAAAAAAGGACACACTTGGAGGAATAAACTTCGATTCTGTAATAATTGGTGACTTTGAAGAAAATTTAAAAAGTGTCGCAACATCTCTGCTATATACAGATGTTTCATCAAAACGAGTAAAATATATAACTCTAAATCAATGGTTCGACCCTAGCCTTGTTAAAGAGAAAAATTTACAACCAATTTATTTCCCCTCTGTAAATGACAAAAACTTTCAAAAATTTAATAATGAGTATTTAAGTAAATTTGACAAAAATTCCAATCAAATAGCTTTTTTGAGTTATGATATAGTGGGTTTAATTTATTACTTATTATATAAAAATGATTTTATTATAGATAAAAATCTTTTTTACAAAGAAAATATTTTTAAAGGCAAAATTGGTATTTTTGAAATTAACAAAAATATTATAACCCACAAATTAAATTTTTATGTAGTAGAGGACGAAAAAATTAAAAAAATTTTTTAATTTTTTTAAATGCTTTATACCTGTGATCAATTTTTTTTTTTTCTTTATATAACATTTGACCAAAAGTCTTTGTTTCGCCATTTGGAATAAATATTGGATCATAACCAAAGCCTTTAGTTCCTAATTTTCTTGATGATAAAGTTCCATGAACAATCCCAACTCTTGTTTTATAATTTTTATTAGACCAATAGATTGTCAATGCACAAACAAACTTTGCTTTAATTTTTTTTCTTTTCCAATTTTTGTCAACTTTCTTTAACTCTCTGTAAACTTTTTTAATTGCTAAATTAAAATTGCTATTTTTACCACCCCATCTTGCTGAGTAAATTCCAGGTGCATTATTTAATAAACTAATTTCAATTCCTGAGTCATCAGCTAAACATGGTAGTCCTGTTTTTTTTGTATAATATCTTGCTTTAATAATAGAATTGTCCTCAAATGACTTTCCATTTTCTTTAGGACTTTTAAAGATTTTAAAATCTTTAGTTGAATATATACTTATATATTTTGGTAATAAATCTTTGATTTCCTTTATTTTTCCTTGATTATTTGATCCTATTAATAATTTTTTAATTTTTTTTTTTAGCATCTGGAAATTTTACAATTTCTAACCATATAGAATAATATGGAAAAGAAAAACCTAAATAACAATGAAAACGATAATTCAAAAGATAAATCTGAAGAAATTAAAGACGAAAAAAAACCTGAGCCTGATGAGAATGAAGAGTTATCTAGTGAAGAAAAAATAACTGAATTAGAAGATAAGATCACACGAACTTTTGCCGAAATGGAAAATCAAAGAAGACGTTTTGAAAAAGAAAAAGATGAAGCGTATGAATATGGAGGCTTTGCGTTTGCAAAAGAAACTTTGAATTTATTAGATAATTTACAACGATCTAAATTTTCTCTAGAAAATGACGAAAAATTAAAAAATACTGATGCTTTAAAAAAAATATTGGAACATTTAGAAATAATTAATAAGGATATGTTAAATATATTTAAAAAAAACCATATCGAACCAATTGAGTCAATTAATAAAAAACTAGACCCTAATTTACATCAAGCAATGATGGAAATAGAAGATGATAGTAAAGATCAAGGTACCATTGTTCAAGAAATTCAAAAAGGATTCTTGATGAGAGATCGGTTGCTAAGACCATCCTTGGTAGGTGTTTCTAAAAAATCAGAAGAAAAAAAGCACGTACAGAAAGAAGAAAATGATAAAAAACAAGCAAAATAGGCAAAAATTAATAAATCTGAATGCTTGTAGATTAAAAATTAGCCACTATATGCACTTAATAAACATCTAAATATGAGCAAAGTAATTGGAATTGATTTAGGAACTACAAACTCTTGTGTTGCAATAATGGAAGGAACACAGGCTAAAGTTATAGAAAATACTGAGGGAGCAAGAACTACACCATCAGTTGTTGCTTTTACAGAAAATGAAGAAAAATTAATAGGTCAACCTGCTAAAAGACAAGCAGTAACTAATCCACAAAATACAATATTTGCAGTTAAAAGATTGATCGGAAGAAATTTTAATGACGCTTCAGTAAAAAAAGATATCGAAACCTCCCCATTTAAAATAATAAATTCAGATAAAGGAGATGCATGGATTGAAGCAGCAGGAAAGAAATATTCTCCATCTCAAATTTCCGCATTTGTACTTCAAAAAATGAAAGAAACTGCAGAAAAATATTTAGGTCAGGAAGTTTCAAAAGCAGTAATTACAGTACCAGCATACTTTAATGATGCACAAAGACAAGCAACTAAAGATGCAGGGAAAATAGCAGGATTAGAAGTTTTAAGGATAATTAATGAACCTACTGCAGCATCTCTTGCTTATGGTCTAGACAAAAAAGCCAACAAAAAGATTGCCGTTTATGATTTAGGAGGCGGAACATTTGATGTGTCAATATTAGAATTAGGTGACGGTGTTTTTGAAGTCAAATCTACTAACGGTGATACATTTTTGGGTGGTGAAGATTTTGATAATGCAATTGTTGATTATTTATTAAGTGAATTTAAAAAAGACAATGGAATAGACTTAAAATCAGACAAGCTAGCACTTCAAAGATTAAAAGAAGCTGCTGAAAAAGCAAAGGTTGAACTTTCCTCTGCAGCACAGACGGAAATAAACTTGCCGTTTGTTACCGCTGATAAAACGGGTCCAAAACATATCAATCTTAAAATGACTAGAGCTAAGTTAGAAGCGTTAGTGGAGGATCTAGTAACAAGAACAATTCCACCATGTAAAACTGCTTTAAAGGACGCTGGATTAACTGCTAGCGAGATTCATGAAGTAATTTTGGTTGGTGGTATGACTAGAATGCCAAAAGTTATTGAAGAAGTAAAAAATTTTTTTGGGAAAGAGCCTAATAAATCTGTTAACCCAGATGAGGTTGTTGCTATGGGAGCAGCTATACAAGCCGGTGTATTACAAGGTGATGTAAAGGATGTTTTGTTGCTTGATGTAACCCCTTTATCATTAGGTATAGAAACTCTTGGGGGGGTATCAACTAAACTAATAGATAAAAATACGACAATACCAACAAAAAAAAGCCAAGTTTTTTCAACAGCAGAAGACAGTCAGCCTGCAGTTTCTATTAGAGTACTTCAGGGTGAAAGAGAGATGGCGGCTGATAATAAAATATTAGGTAACTTTGAGCTTGTCGGTATAGCACCAGCTCCAAGAGGTGTTCCTCAAATTGAAGTCACGTTTGATATTGATGCAAATGGTATTGTTAATGTTTCGGCTAAAGACAAAGGCACTGGGAAAGAACAAAAAATTCAAATTCAGGCTTCGGGTGGTTTATCTGAAGAAGAAATAAATAAAATGGTAAAAGATGCAGAAGCAAATAAAGATGCTGATAAAAAAAAGAGAGAGTCTGTAGATTCAAGAAATCAAGCAGATACTCTTTTACATTCTACTGAGAAAAACCTTAAGGAACATGGAAGTAAAGTTTCCGATGCTGATAAAAAAGTAATCGAAGATGCATCGTCAAATTTAAGAAATGCTTTAAAAGGAACAGATATTGAAGACATAAAAAAGAAAACACAAGATTTAGTTCAAGCATCAATGAAACTTGGAGAGGCAATTTATAAATCACAACAAAGCGCAAAACCAGGTGATGCACCAAAAGATGCAAAAAAAGAAGAAGGAAAAAAAGACGAAAATGTTGTTGATGCAGACTTTGAGGAAGTAAAAGACGAAAATAAAGAAAAAAGCGCCTAAAGATAACAACTGATTGTCTATAATTGGTTATGGCAAAAAGAGATTACTATGACGTCTTAGGTGTAAATAAAACCGCATCAGCAGATCAAATTAAATCAGCATATAGAAAATTAGCTGTAAAATATCATCCAGATAAGAATGAGGGAGATAAAGCAGCTGAAGAGAAATTTAAGGAAGCATCAGAAGCTTATCATGTGCTTTCAAATTCAGAGCGTAAACAAAATTATGATAATTTTGGACATGCGGCATTTGAAAATGGAGGTGGAGGACGAGGAGGTTTTGGAAACTTTGATTTTTCTGGTTCTTTTTCGGATATTTTCGAGGATTTTTTCGGAGAAGGATTCGGAGGTGGTGGACGAAAAAGAGGAAGGAGATCAAACAGAGGTTCAGACCTAAGATATGATTTATCAATAGATTTGGAAGAAGCATTTAACGGAAAAAAAGAAGATATAAAATTTTCTACTTCAGAAAAATGTGATACATGCAAAGGATCAGGATCAAAACCAGGCCATAGCGCAGGAAATTGCTCTATGTGTAACGGTCACGGTCAAGTAAGATCTAGTCAGGGTTTTTTTACAGTACAACAAACATGTCCTCAATGTGGTGGTGTAGGAGAAGAAATAACAAACCCTTGCAGTACCTGTAATGGACAAGGGAAAAAACAAGCCTCAAAAAGAATTTCTGTGACAATACCTAAAGGTGTAGATGATGGAACTAGAATTAGATTAGCTGGTAAAGGTGAGGCAGGATCAAGAGGAGGTCAGAAT
>MDSV01097252.1_pt1 | contig 19787 bp, 17 predicted proteins | sample 810851 | NCBI WGS metagenome assembly MDSV01 (sample SAMN05326640, study PRJNA326480) | marine metagenome | isolation source: seawater | place: Atlantic Ocean: North East | collected 2012 | reverse complement strand
TTTATTTCATTTTCAAATTTAAAAAGTTCATTTTGTAAAATATACGCACCTTTTGAACAAACTTTATTAAAAATTCCTTTTAAACTTGAAGAATTTTTTTTATAATTAAATGTATAGTCGTAGAAGGGTATTTTATGATTCATTTTTTATTTTTAATATAAATACAACATTATTTTTGTTTTTGTTAAAATTTTGATCTTGATGTTCTTTTATAGCTCCATAAGAATTGTACATATTGATCGCTTTTTCTTGATTTTTGCTGGTAGTAATTTTTATATTTCTAATGTTATTAAGTTTGAAAATATCTATTGCTTCATTAAATAAAATTTTTCCAACACCTAAACTTTGATGCTTTTTATCTACACAAAAGTTTAAAATCAGTGCCTCTGGTAAATTATAATCTTTCTTTAAAAAAAATTTATTTAAAGAAAAAAATTTTATCAGCATGTCTTTTTTTAAAAATTTCCAAAAGTTTAAAATCAAAATAAAAAAATTCTTTTTAACAAAATCTATGTAAAATAATTTTTGATTAAAACAACCTGCAAAAAAACCAATTATTTCCTCGTTCTTTTTTGCTACTATTAAAAAAGAATAATTGCTCTTAAAGATATGTTGGTAGACAATAAAAAGAATTTTTTTTCCGGCTAACTTTAGTAATCCTCCTTGAATTTCATTATGATGAATATCTGCACACTTTTTAAAATCATCAGCCCCTAAGTTTGAAGAAAATAATTTTGATTTATTGGTCATAAATATTTATTAGTTTAAAGAATTGTTCTAATTTTCTACTTGAGATATTTAAAGGTAAAGAAACTAAATGATTTGATATTTTTTCTGCATTAGGACATGAATTTTTTTTGTACCCAACTCTTTTTAACTCATACTTCACATAGGGATGTACAGGAGAAATATACCAGCTAGCAATTTCAATTTTGTTTTGTTTAGCTAATTTAAGAATTTTCTGTTTGTGGTTCAAAAAAATAGGAATTCTTAATAGTTCTAATTTTTTTTTTGTTTTTATATTGAAAAAATTATTCATTTTATACATATCATAAAATTTATTTATTCTATTTATAATCTTATTAGTGATTGTAATTCTATTTTCATTTTTTTTAAGTTTTGACTCTACAATTTTTTCAGAAAACCTAAGTGATTTAAAATTAAAATCTGGACTTTGAATTCTAATATCCCTGGAGCTAAAATTACCTATAATAATTTTTTTTTCAGATAAATAATTAAATAAATCTTTTAAAACCCAATACGTTTTTGGATTATAAAAAATTTTGAAAATTATGTATTGTAAGGAAATTATAATTTCTTTTACAATACTTGGTTTCTTTAATTTGCTAAATAAAAATTCAGTTTTTTTTAATATATTTTTGTTATTTACAATAAAAGCCCCACCGATACCTCCAATAATTGGTTTACCCCATTCAAATGAAAAAAAAGAGGCATCACCGAAAGATCCAGGCCCATTCTTAAAAGTTTTATTTGGATTGATATGACAACAATCTTCAATCAAAAATATTTTTTTTTTATTACATATTTTTTTAATACTATTAATGTTTGAATATAATCCAAATGTATATTGGATGATAATTGCCTTTATTTTTTTTTTATCACTAATTTTTTTAACTAAGTCTTTTTTATTAATCATCAAATCTTTACTATTAATATCAATAAAGATTGGCTTAGCTTTTAAAGCTAAAATTGATTCTATTACAGCGGAACAAGTAAAACTTTGTACAGCTACGAGATCGTTCTTTTGAACATTCATAGCTTTCAACAAAATATAAAGTGAAACTCTTCCTCTATAAGTGAAATAAAGCCTTTTAGTACTTTTCATTTAAAAAAATCTTATCCAGTTTTTTAAAAATAACAGTTGTTGAAAAATATAATTTACACTTTTTTAAACTATTTTTACCCATTTTAACTCTTAAATTTCTATTTAAAATCAACTTACTTAGGGCCTTGGCTAATAATTCAGGTGACTTTTCCTTAATCAAAAACCCATTGAAATTGTTTTTAACAACATCTTTATTTCCAGGAACATTAGTTGTTACTATTGGCATTTTGGAAGCCATACACTCTAATAAGGATCTTGGTAGCCCTTCTCTATAAGATGGCAAGCAAGCTATATCAAATTTATTTAGGGAGAACTGTATTTTATTGTCGTGCCCCATGTATCTAAAGTAATTCTTAATATATAATTTTTTGATTTCATTAATATTTATACTATCTGGATTGTTATCATCAAAATCTCCAAAAAGATAAAAATTTGCCTTTATATTTTTTTTTTTTAAGTATCTAGCTGCTATAAAATAATCATAGATGCCCTTCACTCTTAAAAGCCTAGAGTGCAAAATTACTTTTGGAGTCTTGTTAATTTGTTTTGATTTTTTATAGATATCAATATCTATTCCATATCCTGGAATAAGAAATATTTTTTTTTTGTTTAAACCTAATTTTTCGCTAAAAAATTTATCTGTTTTATTTTGAACTATAATATTTGTGTTCCTTATAAATAAAAAAAAAATAAATTTTAAAATAAAAGTTAATAATGAATTCTTGAAACTTTTACTTATTACTACAGAGCCTAATCCAGTAATTGAATTAATTATTTTATAATTAAGATTGAAACTAGAAACTGTACCCAATATTACAGGAAAGATTCCAACATTATTAAGTACTTTGGGACTTAGTCTTTTAAGTGTTTTATTTAAAAAAAAAATAGTTTTTAAAATTTTCAATGGATTAAAATCATATCTTTTTTTTATTTGTAAATTGATTGTTTTTATTCCCATATCATTGAGTTTTTTTTTATGTGTTTTAATTGGTGCAATTAAAAAAACATTAAATCCATCGTTAATCAATTTTTTAGCATATTTAGATCTATGAGAAAAAAACCCTACATCAGAAAAATTAAAAAAAACTATATTTTTTTTCATTTTCTTTTTTTAAAATATTTTTTAAAAGTTTTATATTCTTTATCCAGGCTAGATATAAAATTTAATTTTTCTTCTTTAATCAAACTTATTAGGTTTTCTTTTTCACTCATTCCCTTTTGGGACCATTCATCTGGATGAAGTAAAATTTGAAATTTTTTGAACTTATTTACATCCATGGGGTGTCCATAATTCCATCGGTGATTACTATCTGCATAGTATTTAATCTCAGTGGGATTTTTTTTAAATTCAAAGTAAAGATTTGAATATGTGTTTATATAAGGTTTAAAAATTGAGTTTTTTTTGCTTAATATCCACTTTGGTGGCCTGTGTATTGATAGTCTGTCAATTTTTCTACCTAAAGCTAACTCAAGAATTTTTATTTGTTTTTTTAATTCTACTTGAACAATAGAATCTTTTTTTTTTAAATTAGAAACGTAAAAATGAAGTCCAATATAGTGCTTTAATTTAATTATTTGTTTTAGTTTTTTTATATTTTCATCAGAAAACGCATTATAACAATCACTCTTAACTTGCACAAAAAATGATGATTTTATACCTAGAGAATTATCTATTTTTGCCATCCTGAGAGCTCGATCAATGGAGAACTCTATATCATGCCTAATTAAACAGAATGTTTTAGTGAATTTATTGATCTTGCTGAAATCCTTTATTATTTTTTTATACTTAAGAATTATCTTTCTATATTCATTATAGGAAAATTTTTTAATCATCTATTAAGCAAATACTTTCCTTGCTGGGTTACCTAACCATTTAGTATTATTTGGAGTATCACGATAAATCGTAGTGGCAATTCCAATTATATTTTTTTTTCCTATTTTTACTTTTTGCATTATTGAAGAACTTGGGCCTACCCAAGTATTTTCTCCTACTTGAACTCCTCCACTAAGTTGAACTGATGCTGTCAATGCACATCCTTTTTTTAAAAAACAATTATGCGCAATATGAACATGATCATCTGTAACAACGTAATCTTCTATAATTGTTGGATCGATAGCTCCACTACAAACTGTGTTTATAGATCCAATATCAACATTATTGCCTATTACAACACCTCCAAAATGTTTCATTTTTATTGGATTACCTTTCATGGGAATTTTTGTTTGTTTTTTTTCTAAGTGTCTATCTATTCCAAAACCCTTGTAACCAATTACTGAATTTGGACCGATAATCGTATTATTTCCAATTTTTACTCGACTAAAAATTTTTACACCTGTTTTTATTATACAATTTTTACCTATTGTGACATTTTCGTCGATAAAAACAAAGGGTTCTATTATCGTGGATTTATGAATCTTGCTTTTTGGATTTATCATATTTTCTTTATATTTGGTTTTAATTTCTGGAATTAACATTTCATTTAAAATTTTAATAAACTGTAACTTTGGATTTGAGCATTTAATAATGATATTATTATTCAGAATTTTATTGCTCAATACCAAATCTTTTTCAATCAAAATAACAGCATCTTTAATTTTTGAAAGATGGCTAATAAAGGTTTGATTAATTTTCAAAATATATATCAATGATTTATTTTTTGGATTTATTATTGAAGAAACTTTATTTATTTTAATATCTGATATTATATCAAATTTTTTTTTTATTTTCTGTATATTGAAATTAATTTTCATTTATTTTTAAATTATTTGACCACTGTAAAATTGAAACTATATTCCATATTTCATCATATCTATTGTTTTTATGGTTCTTGAAATTTTTCCATAAATTTTGGATATTATCTTTATCCAAACCTAAATTATCGTAATCACTATTATACAAAACTTCCTCTATTTTTTTAGACATAATGCCCCTTATCCAAATTTCTAAGGGAACACCAAAGCCACTTTTTGGTCTATCAAATACTTTAGGTGAAATATATTTTCTTAATATCTTTTTTAAAATTAACTTACCTTCATTTTTGTTCAATTTTTCTTGAGTTGGTAGTTTAAATGCAAAATCAACGATATTTTTTCCAAGAAAAGGACATCTGACTTCTAGAGAATTAGCCATAGAAGCTCTGTCTACTTTACATAGTATATCCGAAGGTAAACAAAAAATTATATCTAATAAAATCATTTTTTCAGTATAACTAATTTTTTTATTAATGACGCTAGTTAAATTTTGATAGCTTTTATTTAACACAGCTTGACTATCAAAAAATGAACTTTTTTTAAAATATTTATGATAATTATCTGAGACGGTAATAAGTTTATCGTAGTAATCTAAAAAATTTTTACTATTAATAACATTATTCAATTTATCTAATATTTTTTGATTAAAATTAATCTTATTATTTATTTTAATTATGTTTATCAGCTTAATTAGGTAGATTTTTAGATAGTCTTTCGAAATAACAGATTTTGCAGCATGCTTTACAAACTTAGGTAATAAATTTAATTTTGAATAATAATTATTTGTTAAAATATGTCTATTATAACCTCCAAACATTTCATCTCCACCATCTCCAGATAATATCACTTTAACTTTTTTACTCGCATTTTTAGATACAAGAAAGGTTGGTATTTGTGAAGAATCTGAAAATGGTTCATCATAAACTTTACTCATATCTTCAAGACTACTTATTATCTCTTTATTATTTATATAATGTTCATGATGGTTTGTTCCCAGTATTTTTGATATATTTTTAGCTTCATGGGCTTCATTAAAATTCTTGTCCTCAAAGCCTATGGTAAAAGTGTTGATTTTCTTATCTGAAACTGATTGAGCAATCGCCGTTACTAATGTTGAGTCAATGCCACCAGATAAAAAAGTACCTATTGGGGCATCAGATATTAATTGATTGGAAATTTCTTCTGTTAATATTTTTTCTAATTGATTAGTAAAATCTAAATTTTCATTTTCTTTTTTTTCCTTATAATTCTTCGTACCATCCCAGTATCTTTTTTGATAAAATGAATTAGTTTTAGGATTAAAAATTGCTAATTTTCCAGGTTCTAATTTGAATATATCTTTGTAAATTGATTTTGGTGCTGGTATAAAGGAGTACTTTAAATATAAGTTGATACTTTCAACATCAACAGAATTTTCAAAAAAAGATAGTTTTTTAATCCCTTTCAACTCAGATGAAAAAACAAATTTATTTGAAGAATACCCAAAATAAAGTGGTTTTTCTCCAATTCTATCCCTTCCAAGTGTCAATTTTTGTTCAAAATTATCCCATAAAGCAAAAGCAAACATACCCTCTACAAATTTTAAAGACTCCATCAAACCAAATTTATCTATCAAATCTAAAAAAACTTCTGTATCAGAGTTTCCAATACTCTTAATATTGCTTAAATATTCTAATTTTAGTTTTTTAAAATTGTATATTTCACCATTAAAAACTATCAAATATCTTCCTGACTTTGATTTCATCGGTTGATTTCCATTTTCAGACAAATCTTGAATTGCCAATCTAGTATTAGCTAAAACTAGATTATATTTACTATCTATCCAGTAACCATTTTTATCAGGCCCTCTATGATTAATTCCACTAATCATTGAAGTAATTTCCTTGTGGATTTGATCTGATGAAATTTCTTTATTTAAAAAACCAGCTATTCCACACATAATAATTTTATCCTATTAAAATTGATAAGGACATATTTGTAGTTTGATAAACCACAATGTATCCAACTAAAAAATAAGTAGCTATCCATTTGAGATCAAAACTAATTTCCTTAGAACAAACTAACGGAATAACACCAATCATACAAACTTCTATAAATCTTGAAGCTATATTGGCTGAGTCAATAAACAATAGATAAAGAGCACAACCAATTGTAATTGTATATAATCCTTTTTTCTGAAAAAAATTCAAATTTTTGAAATCTAAGAATGAAAAAAAACTAATTAATAGAAGTGCCCAAAAAAATGAGTTAGTAATTGAGGCTGATGGCAAAATTGCATTAAATTTTTCTTTACCATAATCAGGGGAATGATAAGCACTTAAATCAATTATTCCTTGTAGTGAAATAATTATAAAATCTTGAAATATTAGAAAAATAATCGCTGGAATTATCATTAACATTAAAATTCTTAATGAATATAGAGCCAATATTATAATACAAACTTTGTGAAATAAAACTCCAATAAGAGTTAAAGCTAAATAAAAAAATAAATTTTTATTTTCACTAACAATCGCATACAAAATGAAACAAGTTGCAATTGCAGTTCTTAATTGACTTGCTTCGTGAAAAGCTAAAAATTGCAAAAATACATAAAGAAAAATAGATAAATAATGATTTTTATCTATCTTAACTAATAAATTAATTTTAATAAACAAGCATAAAGAACTGATAATTATAAATAAATCATAAAAGTTAAAAATATTCGATAAATAATAGTAAATTATTAAAAAGAGTGGTTCATAATAAAAACTATGAAAAACATAATTAAGATTATATTTTAAAGCATGAACATGTAAAATTTTATAAGACTCAAGATCCCTAGAGTAATTAAAAATTATATATAAAAGCAATAAATTTAAGACTACAAAAATAAAAAGTTTAACTAGATTATTATTAATATCTTTAATCATTTGTTAGTCCTCAGTAACCAACAAATAAGATTGTAATAACTTAAAACCATTGCCTTTAAATCTTTTACAGAGAACTTTAAAAGAAAAAAAATTATTCTTGGAAATAACTCAATAAAAGTTAAAAAACAAATTATTAAATAGCTCGAATAAGAAAAATGTTTTTTGAAATATATTAACCGACTTTTTAAATAATTAGTTTGTCTAATTTCTTTATTTTTTTCAGATGAGACACCACCTCTATGAAAGCATTTTGAATTTGCGTTATAATAGGAATTGTATCCTAATAAATGTGATCTAAATGATAAATCTACTTCCTCCATATACAGAAAGAATCTCTCGTCAAAACCATTTAATTTATCAAATACTGTTCTTCTTATTAAAAAAAAAGCACCTATTATCTGGTCAACTTTCATAGAATTTTCATGATTAAAATCTTTCATTAACATTCCTTGATTTTTAAAAATTTTGCTCAAACCCGTTGCAATAAAAAAAATTCTTTTTAAATTCGGAAAACGAGAGCAGCTAGCAACAGTTTTTTCATTTATATCAATCATCTTAGAACCTACTATAGCTATTGAGGAATTCTCTCGCTTTTCCATAAATTCTAAATTTATTTTTAATGTGTTCTCAAAAATTTTTGTATCTGGATTTAAAAAAAGTATATATCTTTCAGTGGAATATTTTGAACCAATATTACATGCTTTTCCAAATCCATGATTTTTTTTTTCTTTAATTAATTTTATGAAGTCTTTACTTGGTAAATCTTTAAGAGAATTGTCAGTTGAATTGTTATCGACTATAATGATATTATTTATGTTTCCATTATTAAATTCAATCAATGACAGAACACATTCCTTTAAGTAATTTCCAGTATTCCAATTAACTATAACAATATCAGTTTTCATTATTTATTTGTATGATCTGTATATATCAATTGACTTTTTTAGTAATTTAGTAGGTAAAAGTAAAACACTTAAATAACTAATTAAATTATAATCAGTAAATTTTTTTAAATTTTTCTTATATCTTAAAAAAATTTTAAGATTATAATAATTTTCAGATTTAAGTATAAGTAAACTAATAAAATTAAATATCTTTGAATAATTAGAGTGATTTCTAACAGCAGCTATTTTTGATTCATTTTTATAATATGGAAGGTTGTTAATACTATTTGATAAATCAATTAAAAAAACATTGAAAATATCTTTCAACCAATAGCTCTTTTTGTTAAATGATGATATTATTGGTTTTTTAAAAATCTTAATTCTTATATCTCTTAAATAAATTTTTGAAAATATTAAACCTAAATGTGGAAAATTTTTAAATTTACTAAAATTAATTTTTTTAAAGTCTTTCGTAACTTTTTTTGACAAGATACATGATCCTAACAAACTTAAGTACCATGCCAAATTTTCAAGAACTAGATTCTTATTATTTAATTCTATTTTTTTTTTCAAAAAATATTCTCTATTTTTAGCACCCAATATTATTAAATCATTTTTGTAGTTTAAGATTTTATGGAGTTTATCAAAAAAATTAATATCTATTCTTGTTGAGTCTCCAATGATCCAAGTATAAAATGTTTTGCTTAACTTGAGCCCTTTAACATAATTCAGATCATGACCAAGATTTTTTTTATTTTTTAAATAAGTAAAATTAATTGTTGAAATTTTTTTAATTTTTTTGAAATATTTTTCTGACGTACTGTTTTTACTATCATCTAAAATAATAATATTAAATTCATATTTTTTTGAACAAGAAATTATTTCATAAATTAATTTAGCAATTTGTCTTGGTCTATTATAAGTTAAAATTACTAATGTTAAATTTTTCAAATTTTTCATATATTTATTACAAAATGACCATATATTATATTTTGTGAAGATTAATAAAATTCAAATACTGATACCAGGTGGAGGCTTTTATGGGGGTTTAGAAAGTCTTCATCAGTTCGTTTACATGGCTAACTCACTAGGAGTTGAAGTAAGCTGTGTTTATATACCAACGCAAAATATAATTGGCAAGAACATAAGTTTTAGAAAAAATATTAATTTAAAAGATTACAAAATTAAAATTGACAAGCAAATTGATGACACTAAAAATGTGTGTTTAGTAATTCCAGAAACTTTTACTGGCTATATAAGAGCTATTAAAAAAGCTAAGATTTCAATTTGGTGGTTAAGTGTAGATAATTACATAGATAAAGTTAAATCAGAAAACCAGCAAAATTTAAGAAATTATTTAGTATTGTTAGCTAATTTTTCTAGAAAGATTTTTTTTTCTTTTATTAATCTTAATCATCACAACAAATCTTTAAGTCTAAATGAAATTAAAAATAAAAAGATAATTCATTTATGTCAATCTTACTATTCTTATGAATTTTTAAAAAAGAAAAAATTTAAAAATTTATTAATGTTAAAAGACTTTATTCAAATCAGAAACAGAAAAAAATTTAAAAAAAACATAGATATAATCTTAAATTCAAATAAAGGACAAAAATATAATGAAATGTTTATAAAAGAATATAATGAGATTTTCAAAATTGAAAAATTAAAAAATATGAGTTTAAATCAAACTCAAAAAAAATTACATCAATCAAAATTTTTTATTGATTTTGGACATCATCCTGGCAGAGATAGAATACCAAGAGAAGCTGTATCACAAGGCTCTAAGATTTTGATAAAGAAAGAAGGTGCTGCTAAAAATAAATTTGATGTCAATATTGATAATAATTATAAGTTCGCTGAGTATAATCTTGATAATGAAATGAAAATACTTGAATTTCTTACGATTAATAAAATATTAGATAAAAATTGGTATAATGTAAAAGCTTATTCAAAAAAAATTAATAATGATAAAATAGAAATGAAAAAACAAATTAAACAATTTGTCAAAAAAATAAATTATGAGAAAAAATAAAATTTTAGTAGTAGGTGCTGGCTTTGCAGGTGCGGTTATAGCAAGGGAACTCGCTGAAAAAAATTTTAAAGTTACTGTTATAGAAAAAAAAAATCATATAGCTGGAAATTGCTATACAAAAAGAGATAATGAAACTCAAATTATGGAACATGTCTACGGTCCTCATATCTTTAATACCAATAATGAAAAAATCTGGAAATATGTTAAAAAATTTGGATCGTTTAAAGATTATGTCCATAGAGTAAAAGCAAATATTCCAAAGGGAATTTTTTCCTTTCCAATAAACTTGTTAACAATAAATCAATTCTATAATAAAAAATTTACTCCTTATGAAGCATCTAAATTTATTAAATCTAAACAAATAAAATTCAAAAATCCAAAAAATTTTGAAGAACAAGCTTTAAGTTTAATTGGTAAAGATTTGTACTTAAATTTTTTTTATGGGTATACAAAAAAACAATGGGGTGTTGATCCAAAGCAACTCCCTGCATCTATTTTAAAAAGAATACCAGTAAGATTTAACTATGATGATAATTTTCATAAAGCTAAGTTTACTGGAATACCTTTAAAAGGTTATACTTTTGTAATTAAAAACATGCTTAATCATAAAAATATTAAATTAAAAATCAATACGTCCTGGGAAGAAGCAATGATAAACTCTTATTTGCATACTTTTTATTCAGGAGAAATTGATAAATTATTTAAATATAAATATGGAAAGTTAGGATATAGAACAGTTTATTGGAAAAAAAAAATTGTTAATGGTGATTATCAGGGAACTGCTGGAATTAATTTTCCACATTTAAAAGATAAACATACAAGGGTGTACGAACATAAACACTTTACTCCTTGGGAAAAACATCAAAAAAGTATTATTTTTTTTGAATATAGCAAAGAAACCTCAAAAAATGACATCCCTTACTATCCCAAAAGACTACCAAAAGATATTTTGAAATTAAGTAAATACATAAAAGACTCAAAAAAACTCAACAATCTTACTCTTATTGGTAGACTAGGTACTTATAGATATTTAGATATGGAGGATGTAATTTTCGAAAGTCTTAAAATTTCAAAAAAATTTATAAAAAAATTAAACAAATAATTTTAAACCTTTTTTTAAATTTTTAAAATTATGATTTATTAATATTTTAACTTTTTTATTACTTATAGATATATTTTTCACATCTTTGATATTTCTTTTTTTAATAATTTCTATCTTAGCTTTTTGTTTTAAAATATTTTCAATTATTTTTACAACTTGTATTGTTTTATAATTATATCCACTTGAGATATTAATAATTTCATTAATTATTTTTTTTTTAAATAATTTTTTAACAACTTCACAAAAATCGTTTATAAATAGGTAATCTCTAGAGTCTTTACCTTCATTTCTAATTTTAATTTTTTTTTTCTTTTTTAATTTATTTACAACATTCTCGATCAAACCTTGTTTGCTGTTTATATTTTTTTTTTTACCATAAACATTTGATGGTCTAAGTATTAAATAATTCAATTTTTGTGTCTCATGAAGTCCTAATATGAATTTCTCTAATTCTTTTTTAGATTTCCCTAAGTAATTTTTAGGTTTCAATTCAGAATTCTCTGTTACATATTTTTGATCGCCATATATTGTTCCTGCAGAAGAAATAAATATCAAATTTTTATCTTCTTTTGCTAAATATGAAAATATTTTTTTAGAGGGATTTATGATTTTCTTTTTTTCAATAAGGTAATTTTTTTTATTGGATAAGGAAAATAATTTTGATGCTGAATGTAAAACTGTATCAATTTTATATTTATTAATTAGCTTTATTATTTTTTCAGTTTCTTTGAGTCTATATTTAAATCTACTTTTTTTTGATATTTTAAATATTTTGTAATTTGAATTAAGTGTTTTTGTTAATTCACTTCCTATGAAACCATTTGCACCTATTAATAGAATTTTAGATATCTTCATTAATGACAATATTTTTTAAAATTTTGCTTTTACTTATAAGTTCATCAAAATTACCAGCATTTATGATCTTTCCATCAGATATTTCATATAGAATATCGCAGAATTTTAAAGTTTCTAATCTATGAGCAACTATGATTATCGTAACTTTATCTGTGAAATTTTTGATAACACTCATAACATTTGACTCTGTTTGAACATCTAGAGCGCTTGTTGCTTCATCAAATACAATTAATGAGGCTTGTTTATATAGAGCTCTTGCAATCGCCAATCTTTGTTTTTGACCACCTGAAAGTTTTATTCCTCTTTCGCCTATAATTGTATTAAGGCCCTTTTCAAGATTAGAAACATAATCTGATAAATCTGCATCTTTAATAGATTTTTTTACTAAATTAATATCAATAAGTTTTGGATTTATTCCATAAGCAACATTATTTATAATTGTATCATCATTTAAAAAAATATTTTGGGGCACATGGGCAACATGCTTCTGCCATTCTTGTAAATTTTTATTATTAATTATTTCATCGTCAATATATATTTTTCCTTCGGTTGGTTCTAATAAGCCCATAATAATATCAATTAATGTGCTTTTACCTGAGCCTGTTTTGCCAATTATGCCTATCTTATTACCTTTTCTAATCTCTATATTTAAATTATTAATAATTTTTTTATTTTTCTCATATTGATATGTAATATTCTTTAATAAAATTTTTTCAGAAAAATTTAAATTTTTATTAAAATTTTTTTCGTAAGATTTTTTTTCAAATTTTAAGTTTAAAATATCAACTATACTTTTTAATGAGTCTCTTGAGCCCATTACTCTTGATAATGAAGTATATGTTTGTTGAGTTAAAGGTAATAACTTTTGACCTGATAGAGCTAATAATCCAATTAAAGCTAAAACTTCTCCCTGAGGTTTTTCTGACATAAAATTAAATAATAAGTAATAAAAAACAAAAGCTACAACTATTATCGCTAAAGCTTCTATTACATAGCGTGGAAGAATGCCTAAAAAATTATTTTTAGATTGGGCAACTCTTAATAATCTGTTGGATCCTTTAAATTTTTCAATAAAAAAAGAATGTAAATTATTAATTGTAATTTCTCTTTTTCCACCAAGACCTTCCTGGATGTATTTAATTAGATATGATTCTTCGTCTGCTATAGTTTTACTATTCTTAAATAATTTTTTTTTAACAAATAAAAAAGTTAATAAATAGAAAATTAGAAAAAATAAAATTAAATAAGAAACTAAAAATGAATTAACAAATAATAATAGAACTATAATTCCAAAAATTTGGATTACTGTACTTAAGAATAATAAAGTTGGAAAAATTATAGAAAATATTACAGCTGTTACTTTATTTGCAATATCACTAATTAATTTATCTGAACTTTGTTGAATATACTCTTCATAAGGATAATCAATTAACTTAATAAAAACTTTATTGGCTATATCAGTACCAATATCTGCATTAAATTTTGTAGTAAGCCAAAGCAAAAATGTCTTAAAAATGCTAGAAATTATAATAATTATAAAAAATATCATTAATACCAATGATATCATTTGATCTCTATTTTTATTACCTAGCAAATGATTTATCTCAAATCCAAAAAAACTTTGTTCAAAGAAATTTGGATTTAATAATGCTGACAAAAATGGTAGAACAGATCCAATGCTTATTATTTCAATTAATGCGCCCAAAAACATTAGAAATACAAGTATAATAAAGTTTTGTTGGTTTTTTTTATTTAAGAAAACCCACAGTGAAAAAAATAATCTTATAGTATTTAACATCTATAATGTTGCATCTGAATATTTTTTGTTAAAGAAACCTTTTAAATCATAAATTACGTTATTTGGTTTACAATAACTTTTTATTATAGTTGGTGACAATTTTTTAAATTTTTTATGTTTAACAGCTAGTATTACTCCATTATAAGCAGATTTATTAATTTTTTTTATTAAGTTAAACTTAATATTGTTTTTTTCTAACTCATTTTTTTTAATATTAGGGTCAAAAACATCAACTTGGCATTTTTTTTTATTAAGTATCTTAATTATATCAAAAACTTTTGAATTTCTTGTATCTGGACAATTCTCCTTAAAAGTTAAACCTAATATTAAAATTTTATATTTTTTATTTATGATTTTTTTTTTTTTAAAAAGCTTAAAAAAATTATTAACAATATATTTTCCCATACTATCGTTAATTTTTCTGCCTGCTAAAATAACTTTTGGGTCATAATTATTTTTTTTAGATATGTGAGTTAAGTAATAAGGGTCTACACCAATACAGTGGCCTCCCACAAGACCAGGCACAAATTTGATAAAATTCCATTTAGTAGAAGCGGCTTCAATTACTTCATGAGTATTAAGATTAAGCTTTTCAAAAATTTTTGATAATTCATTAACAAATGCAATATTCAAATCCCTTTGTGTATTTTCAATAACTTTTGCAGCTTCTGCAACTCTTATAGAGCTACATTTATAAGTAGTATTAATAATTTTTTTATACAATTTATCTATGAAATTTGTGATATTTTGATTAGATCCAGAGACTATTTTAACAATATTCTTTAAATTTTTTTGCTTTTCACCAGGACTAATTCGTTCAGGGCTGTAACCCAAAAAAAAATCTATATTTAATTTAAGATTTGTGTTTTTTTCAATAATATTTGCACAAATATTTTCTACACATCCTGGATAAACTGTGGACTCATAAATAATTAAATCATTTTTTTTTAAAATTTTACTTAATACTTTTGTGGCATTTATCAAATGTTTTAAATCTGGCTTATTTGATTTGGTAATTGGTGTAGGTACTGTTACTATAAAAATATTACAATTCTTAATTTGTTTTAAATCCCTAGTAAAATTTAATTTTTTTAATTTATGTTTTTTTATTTGATTAGTTCTATCGTATGATAAACTTAGTTCTTCTATCCTCTTTTTATTGTAATCATAACCAATGCAATTAAATTTATTTGTAAATTCATCTAGCAAAGGCAGCCCTACATACCCCAATCCTATTACAGCTATTTTGATATTTTTTTTTTTTATTTTTTTAAACATTTTAAAATTTATTTTTTTTTAAAAACCAATTTACATACTTTGCAATACCCTTTTCTAATGGTGTCTTAATTTTGAAATTAATTTTTTTCTTAAGTTTGGAGATATCTCCAAATGTTTGATAAATATCTCCTTTTTGTAATGGCAAATATTTTATCTTGGCTTTTTTACCTAATCTATTTTCTATATATTTCAAAAATTTTTTTAAATTTTCAGGAGAAGAACTTGCAATATTAAACAATTGGTAGGGGATTTTATCTTTAGAAGGTTTAGAAATAATTTTTTTTATAGCATTGGTAACGTCATCTATGTAAGTAAAATCTCTTTTATGTTTCCCATAATTGAACATATTCAAAAATTTATTTTTCATTATAGAATTTGCAAACTTATATAGTGCCATATCAGGTCTACCATAAGGACCATAAACTGTAAAAAACCTTAAGCCTGTTGAAGGTAACTTATGAATATTGCTATAAGAATAAGCAATAACCTCATTACTTTTTTTTGTTGCTGCATAAAAAGTTAAAGGTTTATCAGTATCATAATGTTCTTTTAATGGAAATTTACTATTATCGCCATATACTGAGCTAGTAGAAGCAAAAATAAAATGTTTTATTTTATTTTTAGATGATTGATTAATAATATTAAAAAAACCATTTAAATTATTAATAACATAAGCCTCAGGGTTTGATATTGAATACCTTACACCAGCTTGAGCTGCCAAATGAATCACAACATCAAATTTTTCTTTAAAAAATAATTCTTTAATTTTTCTTGAATTTAAATCAATTTTAATAAATTTAAAATTAGTACCTAATTTTTTTAAAATATTAATTCTTTCTTTTTTTAATTTTACATCATAATAGTTGTTTACATTATCTATGCCTACTAAGGATAAATTCTTATTTTTAATTAAATTTTTGCATAAATGAAATCCTATAAATCCAGCTGATCCAGTAATGAGAATTTTTTTATTTTTCATTATATTTTTTAAATGTTAAATTAAAAACTGCTTACGTAAAGTTTGCAAAAATAATATATAACATGTACTTAATTCATTGTGAACAAATGTAAATTCAATAAATTAAAATAAATTGATTAAAGTACTTATCAGAAAAATAACAAAACCGGACCATAGAGATTATGTTAGGTTTAAGCTAATAAAAATAAAGATATACTGTAAATTATGTAAAATTCTCAAAAACTTAATAATAACAAATAAAAAATTAATTGCTTACTTAATTAATGAAAAAAACCTTAAAAAAAGAATAAAAATTTCGTACTTAATTTTTGAATATCAAAGATTGTATGGAAATTTTAAAAATATAACTAAAACTAGAAATTTTTATTTAAAATTAATTTCAAAAAAAGAAGTGTGTGAAAATAATATTAATGAGATAATCTCTGCTAAAATTGAACTAGGTAAGTTCAAAGGTTTGAGAGACATAATTTCTATAAATACAAATAAAAAGAAAAAAGTTAATCAAATGGTACTTTTAGATTTCTTTGAAAATAAAGAAAATAAAAATATGGATATTATTGATATAAATTTTTATAACAAAATATATAATAAAACAATTGCTGTTGTTGGGCCTGCTAGTCCCCTGTCTGAAAACGGTGAACAGATTGATAGATATGATTATATTGTTAGGGTAAATACTTTAATTGGAGGAAAAGTACCAATAACATTAGATAAATCTAAAACAGGACTAAGAACTGATATAATTTACTATAACGATGATATGGTGAATCGATGGTGCGACATTATTATGAGCCCAGAAAATGTTCACTGGAATGTTTTTAAAAATAAAAAAAATTGTGAAAAATTTATTAATTTAAGTAAAAATAAATCTTGCTCAAACCAAACTACTCTTGATTTTTTAAATGGTTCAACAACTGCGGGTGCAATGATGATACCCAATATTTTATTTGATTTATTAAAATATAATCCAAAAAAAATAAAAATTTTTAATGTCGATTTTTATCTTAGTGGATTTAATTATATGATAGGTTACAAAAACTATATTAACAAAGCTAGAAATGAAAAGAGGTTTGTAAAAGAATTAAGGAAACATGATGCTTTTTTTAATTATAAATTAATAAAACTATTCTTAAACAATAAAAGAATAGCAATTGATGAAATGGGTATGATACCATTAAAAATGAATAGTCATGACTATGCATCTAGACTTCATAAACATTTTTCAAAACATACTTATTAAATATTTATTAAAAATTAAATTGAGATTTTAAATATTTTTCAATTTTTTTTTCACCGCGCCATTTTAAGTTAGCACATCTTCTTTCATGAGATTTTAAAAAATTTTTATCATCAAAATTTTTTAAAATAAAACTTATTGATTCACCAATAGTTTTAAAATCATAACCAAGCTTGAATTTATTAATTACTCTTGCATTATATTTAAATTCAGGAAATGTATTTTTACAATAGGTTAATATTGGAATGCCCCGCATTAAACACTCCTCCACAGTACCAAGACCAGGTTTTATTATAGCAAATTTAGTTTTATTATACATGTTTTTTGAATAATCAGCTTTTATAACATTATATTTTCTAAAATTATCATCATATAAGACAGGATCTAAAAAAATTTTAATTTTTTTAAAATTTTCTTTTTCAAGATTAAAAATTATTATTTTCTTAATATTTTCAACTTCATTATATCTAGCTGTTCCAATTGATATCAAAATATTTTTTTTATTTAAATTTTTTTTATAATTTCCAAAGAAAGGAATTTTTGTATTATTAAATTTTGAAAAATATTTTTTTTGAAATAAATAATTACCAAAAATTTTAATTTTTCTTTTAACTAATTGGTTCTCTATTTGTTTAAATTTTGGATTTTTTGAGTGTAATTCCCTATGCCAAAAAAAATTTGAAAATAAAATAATTTTTTTCGATAAACTTAACAAATCAGGTAAGTTATCTACAATAATATAATTAAAATTTTTTAATTTGAGTATCTTTTTTATATCATTTTTATTTAGCAATTTATAAGTTTTTTTTTTTAAATTGAATAAACTTTTAATTTTTTCAGTTTTTACTTTTTTAGATAAATTAAAAACTAATTTTTTTTTATTAATAAAAATTGTAACCTGAAATTTATTTGATATAAAATTTGACAATAATGTCATTCTTCTGATGTGGCCTAGGCCATTATCAGAAGGAATTAAAGCTACTTTCATTATATATTTAAGTAACTCCAATTAAGATTGGTTATTTCACTTTCATTTAGAATATTCCAACAATCAAAAATATATTTACTATTTTTTGAATTATTCAATTTAAGTTTGCTTTCAATTATATCAAAAAAATATTGATTATTATTAATAACGATAATCATATCATAATTATTTAACTTAACTTTATCATCAATTATTTTAAATTTATTTTTTGGAATAAGCTTTTTTAAACTTTTATGCATAGGGTCCATATATTCACAAATAATTTTATTTTTTTTTAAAAAATTTCCTAATTCAATGCCAGGAGAATTTCTAATATCTAAAGTTTCAGGAAAACCTTTGAAGGTTAATCCCATAATTAAAATTTTTTTTGATTTTTTTTTTAAAGAATTCAATTTTCGAATAATATTTTTTCCATAAAACAAGATGGTTTCATCATTAATTTTTCTTGAAACTACCCCAAGTTTGTAACTATGAGAATTTTTAATGCTTGATTTAAATAAAAAAGGATCTTTAGGTAAACAAAATCCTCCTACACCGATACTGGGTTTTGAAAAATTATTTCTTGAATATCCATAATTTGCTTTTTCTATAAGTCTTGATCCACTAAGATTGTTTAAATTTGCTATACGACTTATTTCATTTGAAAAAGCAAAGTTAAGATCTCTAAATGAATTTGATGCTAATTTAATAATTTCTCCCTCCTCAATTGAAGATAAATTCACAATGTTGTTGAAAATATTTTTAGAAAAATTAATAGCTTCTTTTTCACAATTTTTTGAAAAACCAGATACTAATTGTGGTATTTTTTCTAATTCCTCTAATGCATTTCCCTCTATTATTCTTTCAGGCATATATGAAAAATAAAAATCATATCCAGGTTTTAAACTTGTTCCTTTTGTCAATTCCTTTAAAAATAAATTACGAGAACCACCAACTGGAACTGTTCCTCTCAATATAATAATATCATTTTTTTTTAATTTTTTTGATAAATTTTTTGCAACTTTCACAAGTTTTTTATTATCTGCTTTATTTTTGGTTAAATCCGATCCAATACATATAATATAAATTTCTGCTGAAACTTTTTTAATTTCAGATGTAAGTCTAAATTTATCATTTGATAAATAG
>MDSV01196953.1_pt1 | contig 19792 bp, 19 predicted proteins | sample 810851 | NCBI WGS metagenome assembly MDSV01 (sample SAMN05326640, study PRJNA326480) | marine metagenome | isolation source: seawater | place: Atlantic Ocean: North East | collected 2012 | reverse complement strand
TAAAGAACAAATGGTTTTTGCTGAAGCAACAAGTGTTCTACCTTTGATAGCAAGTGATGCATATCATCGTCAATATTGGAAAAAGAGAGAAAGAAAAAATTTCCAAAAAATATTTTAGTAAAATGGCAAAGACAAAAATAGCATTAATACAGATGAAAATGTCGTCTGAACAACAGAAAAATATTAATACTGCTATAAAAAGAATAAAAGAAGCTAGTAAAAAAAAAGCAAAGATAATTTGTTTGCCAGAGTTATTTTCATCAAATTATTTTTGCCAAGAAGAAAAACATTCTAATTTTAATTTAGCAGAAAAAATTCCAGGAAAGACTACTAGTATTTTTTCTTTGTTAGCAAAACAGCTAAAAATTATCTTACTTGTACCTATTTTTGAGAAAAAGACTTCTGGTATATATCACAACTCCTGCATAGTAATAAATGAAAAAGGAAAAATAATCGGTAAATATAGAAAAATGCATATACCTGACGATCCTCAATATTATGAAAAATTTTACTTTACCCCTGGTGATCTAGGATTCAAATCTTTTAAAACAAAATATGGAAATCTTGGTACATTAATATGCTGGGACCAATGGTTTCCGGAAGCAGCAAGACTCACGTCTTTGCTAGGAGCAGAAATACTTTTTTATCCTACTGCAATTGGATGGCATCCTTCTGAAAAAAGAAAATATGGAAAATCTCAACTGGACTCTTGGATATCAGTCCAAAGATCTCATGCTATAGCAAATGGAGTATATGTTGCTGCAGTTAATAGAGTTGGTAAAGAAAAACGGGGTTCTAAAAAATTAGAGTTTTGGGGTAACTCAATTATATTCGACCCTAGCGGAAATATAATCGCTAGAGCTAAACTAGGAGAAAAAACTTTAATTTGTGATATCGATTTTAAAAAAGTTGAAAATGTAAGAAGACATTGGCCTTTCTTTAGAGATAGAAGAATTGATTACTATAAAGGCATATTAAACAATCCTAAAGATGCCTAATACACCTAGATATGGCATTTACAGGATGCCAGCAGAATGGGAGTTTCAGAAGTCTACTTGGATTGCTTGGCCTCATAACAAAGAGGATTGGCCAGGTAAATTTAATGAAATACCATGGGTTTTTAGCCAAATCATCTCGGTGCTTTCAAAAACTCAACAAGTTAATGTTTTGGTTAAAAATAAATCAGAGAAAAAAAAGGCTATTTTTTTTTTAAATATTTTAGGCGCAAAAATAAAAAATATCAAACTTGTTATTTGTAAAACAGATAGAGCATGGACGCGCGATTTTTTACCAATATTTCTTAAAGATAAAAAAAAAAGAAATATTCTATCTAATTGGGAATTTAATGCATGGTCTAAATATAAAAATTATAAAAACGATAATCGAGCTTATCTAAAAATAAAAAAATCAAAGAAAATTAAATCTATAAATCCAAAACATAAAAAAAAGATAATTATTCTTGAGGGAGGATCTATTGATGTAAACGGTGAAGGTCTTATTTTAACAACAAAACAATGCCTTCTAAGTAAAGTGCAACAAAGAAATAAAGGTTTTAAAATCAATGACTATAATCAGATATTTAAAAAATATTTTGGAGTAAGAAAGGCAATTTGGCTTAATAAAGGAATACTTGGGGATGATACTCATGGACATGTTGATGATATTGCAAGATTCGTTAGCAAAGACATAATATTTATCGCTAGAGAAAATAATAAAAAAGATAAAAATTTTTCAAATTTAAACGAAAATATTAAAATATTAAAAAAATTTGTAAGGGAAAACGAAAAAAAAATAAAAATAATTTATCTGCCTATGCCTAAAGCTAAGTATATTGAAGGTATTAGAGTTCCAGCAAGTTATTTAAATTTTTATATTGCCAATAAAATTGTTTTGGTTCCTACATTTAACGATCCAAATGATAAGGTCGTATTAAAGATATTTAAAAAATACTTTAAAACTAGAAAAATAGTTCCAATAAATTGTTCTGTGCTAGTTTGGGGATTTGGAACTCTTCATTGTATGACTCAACAAGAGCCTGTTTAAAAAATTTACACTTCAAGATCGGAAGTGTTCCACTCTATTAAAACTTTTGCTCCTCCTTCATCAAAATTTGAAAAATTAACTATACCACCACGTCTCTCTAAAAGAGTCTTGCCAATAAAAGTGCCTAGTCCCAATCCCGAATTATGGTTAATTTTTTTATTTTTGGAAGATATATAAGGTTGTCCTAGTGAACTAAAGATATCACTTGGGAATCCTGGTCCATCATCTGAAATAATCAAAATAGTTTTTCTTTTTGATGTTAACAAATTTATATTCACTTTTTTCTTAGAAAATTTAACTGCATTACCTATAAAATTTCGTATTCCGTAAGTAATTTCTGGAGTTCTCTTTATTAAAATATCTTTCACAGATTTAGAAAAATCAAATTTAATTTCTCTTTCTGAAATTTCTTCAAAAGATTTGCCTATTTCTGTTAAAAGATTTTGCAAAGTTACATTGCTCATGAATTTGTCTTGTTCTATTTGATTTAAGGAAATTTTTTTTAATATTTCACTACATCTTTTAGCCTGACTTATTAACAAATCTACGTCCTTGGTATATTTTTCGTTGTTAGGAATCTCTTTCTTAAGTTCAGAGGCCACAACTGTTATTGTTGATAGAGGTGTACCAAGTGAATGAGCTGCAGCAGCTGCTTGGTGGCCTATTGACTCTAATTCATGCTCTCGAGCAATAATTAATTCCAGTTTAGTTAAAGCATCTGCTTTTTGTCTGGAAGCAAATCCAAACCTAGCTCCAAAATATGTTAAAAAAAGCATAGCTATGATTATTGCTACAGGAATTGAGTATAAATAGTAATCTGGAACATGAAAATGTAATTTACCAGAAAAAGGTAAGGGAAAATGAAAAAAAGTAAGAATTAATATTATTAAAATTGAAAAAATTACTAATAATAAAGTGCTTTTAAAAGTCAACAAAGTGGATGAAACAATGGAAGGGACAATTAAAAAAAGTATGAAAGGATTTTGTATTCCGCCAGTAAAAAATAATAAAAAACTTAATTGTAAAAGATCGTGAAAAAGAAAAAGAGTAGACTCTAAATTGTTAAGTTCACTTTTTTTAAACCAGTATTGTAAATAAAAATTTGTAATTGCTCCAAAAGAAATAATTACTAAACAACTTAAAAGAGGAAGATTTAAATTAAAAATAAAATTTACAATTAAAATAGCAGATATTTGACCGAAAATAGCTATCCATCTTAAAATTACTAAAGTTCTTTTTTCTAATTGCAGATTCTCTTCTTTTTTGAAGAGCTCAGATAAAATCATGGGCTATATATCTAAATTTTCTACTTCTAAAGCATTGCTAGTAATAAAATCTTTTCTAGGAGCAACATCATCACCCATTAATATCTCTATAATTTTTTGATCTTCTTTAGATTTTTCTTTAGTTCCCTTAGAGTATTGCACTCTTAATAAAGTTCTATTTTCTGGGTTTAAAGTTGTTTGCCAAAGTTCATCTGGGTTCATTTCTCCTAAACCTTTAAATCTTTGTATTGAAATTTTTTGTTTCTGTTCCTCTATAAATTTTATAAATTCCTTCGAACCTTTACTCATTTTTTTATTATTTTTTTCTGATATTTTTAAAATATAATCTTCTAAACTCTTTTCGTCTTTTACGTAAACTGATTTGCCATTTTTGGTAACTTTAAATAATGGTGGTTGAGCTAAATAAAGATGACCGTTTTCAATTAATTGGTTAAAGGGCGTATTATTAAAAAAGGTGAGCAGCAAAGTTCTTATATGAGATCCATCAACATCAGCATCCGTCATGATAATAATTTTGTCGTATCTCAAATTCTCTAAATCAAAATCTTTAGATCCCGTTCCAAGAGCATTTATCAAAGTTACAATCTCGCTAGAGGACATCATTTTTGCTAAAGCTCTTGTTGCTTGGTCTCCATTAGATCCATTAAATCCATTTTTCCTCCCATTACCTACAAAAGTATTTAAAATTTTACCTCTTAACGGCAAAACGGCTTGATATTCTCGCATTCGTCCTTGTTTAGCTGACCCGCCTGCTGAGTCTCCCTCAACAATAAATAATTCAGTTCCCTCTTTTTTAGAAATTTGACAATCAGCTAATTTTCCAGGTAAACCAGAAAGTTCTAGAGCTCCTTTTCTTCTGACACTATCTCGAGCTTTTCTTGCTACATCCCTAGCTATTGCTGCTTGAGTAATTTTATCTAATACAGCTCTTGCTACACTTGGATTTTGATCGAACCATGTAGAAATTTTATCAGCAATAATACTTTCAACTATAAGCCTTATTTCTGACGAAACAAGTTTATCTTTAGTTTGAGAAGAAAATTTTGGATCCTGCATTTTTATAGACAGTACCGCTGTTAAACCTTCCTTGATGTCATCTCCAGATAAAGTAATTTTATTTTTTTTATTAGTATTTTTTTCAGAAGAATATTTGTTGATTACCCTAGTTAGAGCACTTCTAAAGCCTAACAAATGAGTTCCACCATCTTTTTGGTGTATATTATTAGTGAAAGCTAAAACATCCTCGGAATAACTAGCATTCCATTCTAAAGAACAGTCAACAATTACATCATTTTTTTGAGCTGTAATAAATATAGGTTTTTTAAAAACTACTTTTTCATTTTTATTAACCAAGATAGGTTTTTTTTGATTAATATATTTAACAAATTCAAGTATCCCGCCATCATATTTGTTCACAAATTCTTTAGATTTAGCTGAAGTGTTATCTATCAGAGTGACGTTTATACCTTTATTTAAAAAAGCAAGTTCTCTCATTCTTTTTTGTAAAATTGAAGAGCTAAATTTAATTGAAGAAAAAATATTTTTTGATGGTAAGAAAGTTATTCTTGTACCATTTTTTTTTGAATTTCCAATTTCTTTAAGAGGCTTAACTGCGTTTCCATCTTTAAAAATAATAGAATACTCTTTTTTATCTCTAAAAATATTTAGTTCTAACTTTTCAGATAGTGCATTTACTACTGAGACTCCTACTCCATGAAGACCACCCGATACTTTGTAAGAATCATGATCAAATTTTCCACCTGCATGCAGTTGTGTCATAATAACTTCAGCGGCTGATTTTTTTTCTCCTTTATGAGTATCTACAGGTATGCCTCTTCCGTCATCTTCAACAGTAACTGTATTGTCTTTATTAATTGTTATATATATATTTTTACAATAACCTGCTAATGCCTCGTCCATAGCATTGTCTACGACTTCGAAAACCATGTGATGAAGACCAGATCCATCGTCGGTGTCTCCAATATACATTCCAGGTCTTTTTCTAACTGCATCTAACCCTTTTAATACTCTTATTGAGTCTGCTCCGTATGATTGATTTTTAGTTTTTTCTAAATTTTTTGGCATTTATTATTGAAATAAGATAAATCATTATATCATTTTTTCCGCTTTATAGAAAACTCACTTATTCATGGCACCTAAATTAATCATAAATAGCAGGCTTTTTAGAGTGAAATGTCTAAAAAAAATGTAAAAACGAAATTGTTAGATTTTCATTGGCATAATAACATAATAACTGTTTCTATCTGAATTATCCTCTATTAAAACAGGAGAAACAGGATCTTTTAAATTCATTTTAAGTTTCGAGTCTTCAATCTCTGAGACAATATCTATCAAATATCTTGAGTTAAAACTTATAGTTAGTTCGTCAGAGTTATAACTAGCTTTTAGAGTTTCGTTACCTTCACCAGAAGTTGTACTGTTAACTGACAATTTGATCTTGTCTTTGTTTATTTCTAATTTTACTCCTTCTTTTCTATCTACAGAAACGGTTGCCACTCTTTCTACAGAGTCTATAAAATCTTTTGAGGAAACTATTAAAGTTTTATCATTATTCGTGGGCACAACTTTTCTATAATCTGGAAATTTTCCATCAATAACTTTCGAAACAAGAATTGTTTTCCCCATTTTAAATTGTATTTTTGTATCACTTGTAAGCATAAAAACTTTATCTTCCGAGTCTTGTAAAAGATTAGATAGTTGATACACAGTTTTTTTTGGTAAAATGAAAGATGAAAATTTATTTCCTCTTTCAACTTCAATGCTGCAAGATGAGAGTCTGTGGCTATCTGTGGCAACGGCTGTAAGATATGTTTTATTTTGAGACTCTGTTAAATGAATAAATATGCCATTTAAATAATGCCTAGTATCATCACTTGAAATAGATATTTTAGTTTTATTTATTAAGGATAAAAATTGCGATTTGTTTAAAACAATTTCACTATTATCAAATTCGTCAGCAAAATTTGGAAAATTATCTGTAGGTAAGCATTTTAAATTAAAATCTGAGTTATCTGCTCTCAGACTAAGTTGATTATCATTTTTTAAGTTAAGATATACTTCCGAGTCAGATGAGATTTTTCTTAAGATATCATATAATACTGTTGCGGAAGTAGTGGTCTCTCCTTTTTTTGATACTTTGACATCATCGATAGTATCATAAAATACTATATCTAAATCTGTAGCTATTATAAAAAGCTTGTCTTCTTGAGCTTTTAAAAGAACATTTGATAAAATAGGTAACGTATTTTTTTTCTCAATTATTCCCTGAGCAAGATTTAAAGATTTTAGTAGGGCGTCCCTTTTTATTGAGAACTCCATTGCTTTTATTCCTTAAGTAAAAGACTAGTAATTTGATTAATATTTTTACTCATTTCCTCATTTTCTTGTAATAGTTTTGTGATAGTTTTAACTGCATGTATAACTGTAGTATGATCTCTGTTAGCAAATCTTCTTCCTATTTCTGGAAGAGAACGGGTTGTTAATTTCTTTGAAAGGTACATAGCTATCTGCCTAGGTCTTGCGAGAGGTCTGGATCTTCTCTGAGACAGCATTTCGTTTAAAGATATATTAAAAAAACCTGACACAGTGTTTTGAATTTTATCTACTGTAATAATTCGAGCTTGACTAAAAACATCCTTTAATATGTTTTTACAATCGTTTGTACTTAAAGTTTTTTTATGTATTCTTCCAAATGTAATTACTCTATTTAAAATTCCAATCAACCCTCTTATATTAGTTTTGCATTCATTAGCGATAAAATTGATTACATCATCACTAATATTATATTTTTCACCGAATTGATCTTGGTTATCATTAATTCTTTTCTTGATAATCCTTATTTTTAATTCAAGATCAGGATTGTCTATATCAACTATAAGACCGCCAGAAAGTCTAGATTTTATCCTCTCTTGAACCCTATCAAGTTTTGAGGGAGGTCTATCCGCCGAAACGATTATTTGAGAACTTTTTTCTATCAGACTATTAAAAGTATGAAAAAATTCTTCTTGAAGTCCTTCTTTGCCACTAATAAATTGTATATCGTCTATAATGAATACCGAAGATTTTCTAAAGAAATCTTTAAAGTTTACCATGTCATTTTTTTTTATTGATTTGATGAAATGGTACATAAATCTCTCAGTTGAAATGAACATTACATTAGTTTTTTTCTTTAACTCAAGACCTATTGCATTTAAAAGGTGAGTTTTACCTAATCCTACTCCACCATATATATACAATGGATTATATCGATTGGTTTGCTCGCATACCTTTTTGGAAGAAGTAAGAGCTATTTCATTACTTGCTCCTTTAACAAAGTTATCAAAATTTAGATTTGGATTAAGCCTGTTATAATTTAAAATAGAGTCTTTTATTTCAGAAACTAAGTTTATGTCTTTATTTTTAACATTTTCAATAATAGCACTCTTAGCATCTTCTAAAATCTTAAACTCAACTCTTATTAGGCTTAATTTAAAAGATTTTATTTGTTGAAGTATTTTGTCTAAGTATCTGGAAACTATCCAATCTCTAAAAAATCTAGTTGGAACTCCTAGGACTAGATAATCATTGTATTCTTTTAATAATGTAATGTTGCTAAGCCAACTAGAATATATTTCTTTGCCAAAACTTTTTTCAAAAGCATTTTGTACCTCTGACCAATTAAGAGTTTTTTCTTCCTCTAAAACAAAATAATTTTCTGATTGAGTAGATTTTTTGTCCATGTAATTAAATAAATTGAAATTAACTTTTATTTTTTAAATTAAATACACGCAAGGAATTTTTTTAAATTTTATAAAAAAAACGGACTTAGGTTGTATGTTTATCGTTTTGAGAGAAATTAAAAAAATAAAAAATTTTCAAAAAAATTGACTACAACTAGATTAATTAAATTACTACATTTAGCTTTGAATCTAAAAGATCCACTTATATGTTAAAATATAAGAACAACTTCAAATTGATTTAAGGATATTTTTATTTTTGAATTTTTTTGGAAATTTTAGAAATTTTTCTTGATGCAGTTTTTTTATTTAAAGCTCCTGATTTCGCAACCTGCATGAGAATTGACTGGAATTTTGGAAAGAATGCTTTTATTTTGTCTTTTTTTCCAGATTTAATTAGCTCTTCCATTTTTTTTATTGCAGACTTATATTTGCTTTTTCTAACTCTGTTTACTAATGTTTGTTTTTTAATTCTTCTTACTCTTCTAATTGCGGACTTTGTGTTTGGCATAATTTTTACACTGTATATATCTCTAGTTTATAAGGGTCAACGCTTTATTTCTGGCATGTTTTACAAAAAAAAGTAGATCTATTGGATATATAAGTTTTCCTAATATAATTTTTACAATTTTTTCTAATGCATTTTTCTCCTATTTGCCCATAAACATTAAATTGTTGTTGAAAAATACCATTTTTTCCATCACTATTAGAAAAGTTTTTAATAGATGACCCACCTTCTAAAATTGACCTTTTTAAAATTTTTTTTGTAAAATAGACTATTTTTTCAATATCTTTGTCTTTAAGTTTTTTGATTTTTTTTCTAGGATTTATTTTGCTTAAGAACAAAATTTCATTCACATAAATATTTCCAAGCCCAGAGACAATTTTTTGGTCCATCAATATATCTTTTGTAGTTCTATTTTTGTTTGTAATGATATTTTTAAAATAATTTGAATTAAAGTTATTTGACATAGGTTCTGGGCCTAATGAGCTTAAATGACTACTTTTATAAATATTTTTTGAGCATAAAATTTTTATAAAACCAAATTTTCTAATATCGTTATAAATTAATTTTTTATCTTTATTTAAATTAAATATCACATGATTATGTTTTTTATCATTTTTATTCAAACTATAATAAAAACTTGTTTTTTTAAATTTGCTATTTCCATCTATTATAATAAATTTTCCTGTCATGCCTAAATGAACAAGAATTGTAAGTTCATTATTAGTATTTATAAGTAAATATTTTGATCTACGAGTAATTGATATTATTTTATGATTTTTTAATTTTTGAAAGTCTTTTTTTTTAACTGCATACCTTAATTTATTAGTATTTGTTAGGACATTTGTAATAACTGAGTTAACAATATTTTTTCTTAGAGACCTTTTAACAACTTCAACTTCTGGCAATTCTGGCATATAATTCCTTTATGAAGTTATATAATCAAGATAAAACAAAACTAGTCAACTCCGTATTTAGTAAGGTTCACAAGAAATATGATTTAATGAATGATATAATGTCTTTAGGGGTGCACAGACTATGGAAAAAAAATATGGTTGAATGGATGAGGCCACATAAAAATAGCAAGTTAATAGATATAGCATCAGGGACAGGTGATATACCAAAAATTTTTTCAGAAAAAACAAATAATCAATGTGAAATTAATTGTGTTGAACCAAATAAAGAAATGATTCAAATCGGAATTAATAAGCTTAAAAAATATAAAAATATCAAATGGAAGATGGGAAAAGCAGAAAGACTACCTTTTAAAGACAACACCTTTGATTTCTATTCAATAAGCTTTGGAATAAGAAATGTTTCAGATATTAATCTTTGTTTAAAGGAAGCTTTTAGAGTATTAAAGGTAGGTGGAAGATTTATGTGTCTAGAATTTTCTCACATTGAAAATGAAATTTTACAAAAATTTTATAAGCAATACTCAAAAACTATTCCAATAATTGGTAGGTTCGTTGTAGGTAACTCAGAGCCGTACAAATATTTAGTGGAAAGTATTGAAAATTTTTACAACCAAAAAGAGCTATTAGAATTAATTTATAAAAATGGTTTTTCAAAAGTTGAATATAGAAACCTTTCAAACGGAATTTCAGCTATTCATTCGGGCTGGAAAATCTAAACATGTTTAAAAGAATTAATCAGTTATTTAAAATTTCTAGAAAGTTAGCTGTTTCTGGAGCAATAGATACGGTAGATGAAATTTATAATATTCCTTTTCTCGTAAAAATATTCTTTAATTTAATGTCTATAGGCTCAAATAAAAATGGCCTTAATAATAGTTTACATAAACCTGGGGAGAAACTTTGTGAAGCCCTCCAAGGAATGGGAACAACATTTATTAAGTTAGGACAATTTTTAGCAACTAGACCAGATATTATTGGAGAAAAACTAGCTGATGATTTAGTTAAATTACAAGATAAGCTTCCGGCTGTTGATGTTAGCCAAGCAAAAGGAATTATCAAAAACGAACTTGGTGAAGATAATTTTAAAAATATAACTGAAATTTCAGAACCAATTGCTGCTGCTTCGATTGCTCAAGTTCATATTGCTAAGATAAATGTTGATGGTGAAAACAAGGAAGTTGCAATTAAAATACTTCGACCAGATATCGAAAAATTATTTAATGAGGAGTTAGATGCTTTAATGCTTCTAGCATACATAATAGAAAATACAATTTCAAAAACAAAAAGATTAAAGCTTGTTGAAGTAATTTTTCTATTAAAAGAAATTACAAATATAGAAATGGACTTAAGATTTGAAGCTGCTGCAGCAAACGAACTTTATGAAAATACAAAAAATGACATAGGTTTTAATGTTCCTAAAATTTATTGGAATTTCACGTCTAAAAAAATTCTTACTTTAGATAAAGTAAATGCTGTTTCAATTAGAGAGTATGAAATTTTGCGAAAAGATGGTGTAAACTTGAAGCAATTAGCAGAAAATCTTATTCAGCATTTTTTAAAACAAGCTATAAGAGATGGATTTTTTCATGCCGACATGCATCAAGGAAATTTATTTGTAGATCATAAGGGAAATATTATTCCTGTAGACTTTGGTATAATGGGAAGACTTGACAAAAATAACAGAAAATATTTAGCTGAAATTCTTTACGGCTTTATTAAAAGAGATTATGTAAAAGTTGCAGAGGTCCATTTTCAAGCAGGCTTGGTTCCAAAAAATGAGTCTAAAGAAAAGTTTGCTCAAGCCCTAAGATCAGTAGGGGAGCCAATATTCGGTCAATCTATAAAAAATATATCAGGTGGTAACTTATTGGCGCAATTATTTGAAATAACAGAAAAATTTAATATGGCAACTCAAACACCTTTGCTATTATTACAAAAAACAATGGTAGTTGTAGAAGGTGTAGCAAGAAAACTTTACCCGGAAACAAATATTTGGGAGGTTTCAAAACCAATTTTAGAAAGTTGGATAAAAGATTTAAAGGGACCTAAAGCAAGTATCGAGGGAGCAATTAACACTTCAAGCGAAATTTTAAAAAGGATACCCGATTTTCCAAATTTTATGGATAGAGCGGATTATGCCCTTCAATTGATAGCAGAGGGTAAGCTGAATCTGGATGTCTCAAACAATAAAAATTTAGAAATAGAACAGATGAGATTAAAAAATCTTAGAAATAATATATTAATAACTATATTAGGTATTGTAATATTAATGTTAATAGTATTTTAATTATAAATGACATTAAAAAACAAAAAAATACTTCTTGTGATTGGTGGGGGAATATCTGCCTATAAAGCACTGGATCTTGTAAGATTATTGAAAAAAAAAAGTGCTGATATAAAAACCATACTTACTAAAAGTGGAAAAAATTTTGTTACACCATTATCTATTTCAGCTTTAACAAAAAGTAAAGTTTATGAAGATATTTTTGATGCTAATAATGAGTCTGAAATAGATCATATTTCCTTATCTAGATGGGCAGATATAATCCTAGTTTTACCAGCTACTGCAAATTTTCTATCTAAACTTAAATCAGGGAGAGCAGAAGATTTAGCTACCACGGTAATCTTAGCTTCAAATAAAGATATTATTTTAGTTCCTGCTATGAATGTCAGAATGTGGTTGCATAAAGCTACACAAGAGAATTTTAAAACACTCGTTGGGTATGGGTACAAATTTATAGGCCCTACAAGTGGTGAAATGGCATGTGGAGAATACGGTGAAGGAAAAATGTCTAGCCCCAGACAAATATTCTCCTATCTTTCAACTTATTTTAAAAATAAAAATTTTTTAAAGAAAAAAAATCTAAGCGCACTCGTAACTTCAGGACCCACGAGAGAATATATTGATCCTGTAAGATATATATCTAATGAGTCAAGTGGCAAACAAGGATATGAAATTGCCTTAGCGCTTTCGAAATTTGGAATTAAAACAACACTCATCGCTGGTCCTTCTGTAACTAATACTCACAAAGGATTAAAGATAAAGAAAGTAAAAACTGCTGATCAAATGTTATTAGAAGTAAAAAAACTTTTGCCCGTAGATATAGCTATATGTGCTGCCGCTGTATCTGATTTTAAACCAAAATTTACTAATAAAAATAAGCTCAAAAAGGATGAGATTGGCCCAATAAAACTTAAAAAAAATATTGATATATTAAACTACCTAGGAAAAAATAATAAGCTTAGGCCGAAAATAGTAGTTGGCTTCTCAGCTGAAACAAATGATTTAATCAAAAACTCAATGGTTAAACTTAGGGAAAAATATTGTGACTTTATTATTGCCAATGATGTATCAAAAAAAAATACAGGGTTTAACGTAGATTATAACAAAGTTTCTTTTATAGACAAAAAAGGTAAGATTGAAACTATTTCAAGAAATAAAAAAAGTTATATAGCATCTATTATAGTAAATAAAATAGTTGATATTTTTTTAATTAATGACAAAAATATTAATTAATGAAAGTTACTTCTAAGGATTTAACAAGATTTTCCAGACAAATCATATTAAAACAAATTGGTATAATTGGGCAAAAAAAGATTTTCTCAGCTAAAGTTTTGGTTGTGGGTGCTGGAGGTCTAGGTTGTCCATTATTGCTTTATTTAGCGAATACAGGTGTAGGAAGAATAGGTATTGTAGATCATGATAAAATTGAATTGAGCAATTTAAATAGGCAAATACTTTTCAATTATAAAGATATAGGTAAGTACAAAGTTGATCTAACAAAAAAAAGAATTAAAGAAATAAATAAAAAAATAAACATCAAAACCTATAAAATAAAAATAGATAAAAAAAATGTAGATAAAATTTTTAAAGAATATGACATTATTTGCGATGGAACAGACAATTTTGAAACCAGATACTTAATCAATGATTATTGCCTTAAAAACAAAAAAATATTAATTTCGGCTGCTATTAGTAAATTTGATGGGCAAATATTTAAATTTAATTTTAAAAAAAAAACTCCTTGTTTCAGATGTTTTATGCCCAAAATTCCTGAGAATGAAAATAATTGTGACACTGACGGTATAGTTTCAACTTTAGCTGGTGTTATGGGAACTATGCAGGCTAACGAGGTTATAAAAACCATTCTAAATGTCAAAGACGACCTATTGGGAAAAATGATAGTTTTCAATTCTTTAAAACCAGAATTTAGAAAAATTAAACTATCAAAAAATCCGCGATGTATTAATAGATGTATAAACCAAAATGATTAAAAAAATATTATTTGGTTTTAGTTTTTTGATTGCACTCTACTCAAATTCCTACTCTGCTGATGAGTACTTTTTAACTCTACGAAATGATAAGGTTAATTTAAGACAAGGACCTTCTTTTGAGTATCCAATTAAATTATTTTACAAGAAAAAATATTTACCGGTATTAGTTCAAGATAAATCAGATAATTTTAGAAAGATAAGAGACCATGAAAATAATAATGGATGGATACACGTTTCTCAATTATCAAAAAAGAAAGCAGCTATTACTTTGGAAGAAAATATTTTAGTTTTTAGTAATCCAACTTTATATTCAAAGCCTCTAGTGGTTTTAGCCAAAGGAAAGTTATGTAGGGTTTTAAAATGTAAAAGTGAATGGTGTAAAATTAAAGTAGATAAATTTGTAGGTTGGATAAAAAAAGAGAATCTTTGGGGCAGACTATAATAAATTTATTTTTTCATAACTTTGGATGCCCAAAACTTATCTAACAAGAAATACCATACGGAGTTAGCTAATGGTTCTACAATCGCGTCGGTTAAAGCTATAACAAACGAAACATCTGCTACTGACATCAAAACTATTATAGCTATAGCAAAATGACCGATTGTATAAACAATAGTTCTTAATATTGATCCTTTGTTATTTTTGTAAATTTCTTTTGAAGCTTGAAATATTCCGGAAGTAAATTCTGTCATTTTCTTAAGTCGAACCGATCTAAATTCATTACCTTTGTCCAGGCAGTAACGAAGTCTGTTAAAAATTTTTCCCTTGCATCTTCGCTAGCATAAACCTCTGCTACAGCTCTTAATTGAGAATTTGAACCAAATATCAGATCTACCCTACTACCAGTCCATTTTATTTTGTTTGTTTTCCTGTCTCTTCCTTCAAAAAAATCCTCCTCCTTTGAAGTTTCTTTCCAAGTCGTGCCCATGTCTAATAAATTTACAAAAAAGTCGTTATTTAAAACTTCAGGTTTTTTTGTAAATACACCATGTTTTGATCCATTAAAATTTGTATTTAACACTCTAAGTCCTCCAACTAGCACTGTCATTTCTGGAATAGTTAAAGTCATTAGTTGAGCTTTATCTATAAGCATCTCCTCTGCAGAAATGGAAGATTTAAACTTAAGATAGTTTCTAAATCCATCAGCTTTTGGCTCTAACAGACCAAAGGAGTGAATATCTGTTTGATCTTGAGAGGCATCTCCACGTCCTGGAATAAAAGGAACTTCTAATTTTTTTCCAGCTTTTTTTGCTGCTTTTTCAATTCCAACACTACCACCTAAAACTATTAAGTCAGCCATAGATACTGTCTTATTTTTCTTGTTAAAACTTTTCTGTATTTTTTCTAAAGTTTTTATTGTTTTAGATATTTTAGGTGAATTGTTTGAGTCCCAATCTTTTTGTGGAGAAAGTCTAATTCTTGCTCCATTGGCACCACCTCTTCTATCAGAATTACGAAATGTTGATGCTGAAGCCCAAGCAGTAGATACTAATTCTGAAACAGAAAGGCTAGAGTTTGAAATTTTAGCCTTAAGATTTTTAATTTCTTTACTTTTTAATTTATATCCATTTTTTTTTACGGGATCTTGCCAGATCAATTCCTCTTTGGGTACATCTGGTCCTAAATAACAAGTTTTTGGACCCATATCACGATGAGTTAACTTAAACCAAGCCCTAGCAAATGCATCTGCAAATTCATCAGGATTTTTGTGAAAATTTCTTGAAATTGGTCCATATTTAGGATCCATTTTTAAAGAAAGATCTGTAGTCTGCATCATAGGAGGATGTTTTATTGATGAGTTGTGAGCATCAGGAACCATTTTTATAGCTTGACCATTTTTCTTTGGTGTCCACTGATGTGCTCCTGCCGGACTTTTAGTTAGCTCCCACTCATGATCATATAAACAATCTAAATATCCCATATCCCATTTTATAGGATTTTGAGTCCACGCACCTTCAATACCACTACTAATAGTATCAGCTCCTTTGCCGGTTTTATAATTGCTATTCCAACCTGTAGCTTGTTCCTGAATTTTTGAACCTTCAGGTTCTGGACCTTTGTGCGACTCAGGTGCAGCACCATGTGATTTACCAAAAGTATGTCCGCCCGCTACAAGAGCAACTGTTTCATAATCATTCATTGCCATTCTTCCAAAAGTTTCTCGAATATCGTGAGCTGCTAATAAAGGATCTGGATTAGCGTCTGGACCTTGAGGATTTACATAAATTAATCCCATATGTGATGCTCCTAAAGGATTCTCTAATTCTCTTTTTCCAGCGTACCTGTTAACTCCTAGCCATTCTTTTTCAGAACCCCAATAAATATCACCCTCTGGTTCCCAAATATCTTGTCTACCTCCACCAAAACCAAAAGTTTTAAAGCCCATGGTCTCTAAGGCAACATTTCCTACTAAAATAAATAGATCAGCCCAGGAAATCTTTTTTCCATATTTTTTTTTGATAGGCCATAGTAATAATCTAGCTTTATCTAAATTAACGTTATCCGGCCAACTATTTAATGGAGCAAATCTTTGGTTCCCTGTTCCTGCTCCACCTCTGCCATCACCTGTTCTATAAGTTCCAGCAGCATGCCAGGCTAATCTAATAAACAATGGTCCATAATGGCCATAGTCAGCCGGCCACCAATCTTGAGAGTTTGTCATTAAATTTTTTAGATCTTTTTTTAAAGCTTTATAATTAAGTTTTTTAAATTCTTTAGAGTAAGAAAATTTTTTATCCATTGGATCTACTAAAGAGGAATGTTGACTAAGAATTTTGAGATTAAGACTATTTGGCCACCAGTCCCTATTTGAGGTACCTCTACCCGTGGGATGTTTTGGTGGAGTTCCAGCTCCTGTAAATGGACATTTTGATTGCTCACTCATACTAACAACTACTTTATAACTAATCTAAAAAAGTGTCAACACATTAGAATAGTTCTAATCTATTTTTTTTAATTTTTTGGATTTTTATTTACTTAATATTAATTATTATTTGCAATTTTAACGATAACTTCTATAAATTTTATTTTTTTTCCTGGGATATTTTTTTTGATTTTTATTCTCCCTACATCTTTGTCCTTAAGATCTATAAGTTCATTAGTCCCTTCATTAAAAAAATGGTGATGATTAGAAATGTTAGTATCAAAATAATTTTTATCACTATTAATAGAAATTTCTTTTAAATAACCTTTTTTTTTGAATGCATGAACCGTATTATAGATTGTAGCTAATGAGATTTTTTTATTTAACTGTCTTTGTACAAGATCAGCCAAATCATTTATTGTGAAATGAAAAGTATCTTTTCTATCAAATAAGACTTTGCAGATATGTAATCTTTGCTTAGTTGGTCTTAAACCTGAAGATCTAAGCTTTTTGACAAATATTTGATTATTGTTCATATTTTAGTCTATTTTATTAATACTATAGTTAATTGTATATTATAATTATCTTTAATAAAGTAAATATTATTTAATTTTTATGAATAAAAAATCGTCTTACAACTACCAAGAGCTAATAGATTGCGGTAACGGTAAGCTTTTTGGGCCTGGAAATGCAAAGTTACCACTACCTCCTATGCTCATGTTTGACAGAATATCAGAAATTAGGGAGAATAAAGGAACTTTTAAAAAAGGATTAATTAAAGCTGAACTAGATATAAAAGATAGTTTGTGGTTTTTCGAATGTCACTTTAAAAATGATTCGGTTATGCCCGGCTGTTTAGGTTTGGATGCTATGTGGCAACTAGTAGGTTTTTATTTGGGTTGGCTTGGTAACCCTGGTAAAGGAAGGGCTTTAGGAGTAAATTCTGTAAAATTTACTGGTGAAGTGTTAAAAAATGTTAAGTTAGCAACTTATGAGATAGATATGAAGAGAGTTCTTATTAAAGAAGGGACAACAGTTGGTTTAGCTAACGGTATTTTAAAAGCTGATGGGAAAAAAATATATGCAGCAGAAAATTTAAAAGTAGGTTTATTTAAATCATGAAAAGAGTAGTTATTACAGGAGTTGGAATAGTTTCTTGTTTAGGAAATAATCAAAAAGAAGTTTTAGATTCATTGTTGAATACAAAATCAGGTATTACTTTTTGCGAAGAGTATAAAAACCATAATTTAAAAAGCAATATACACGGGAAACCTAATATAAAAATTGAAGATCATATAGACAGAAAGATTATGAGATTTATGGGTAACGGGTCGGCTTACAACTATATTGCCATGGCTGAAGCGGTAAAAGACTCAGGATTGAAAGATAATGAAATTAGCAACGAATTTACTGGAATGGTAATGGGCTCAGGAGGTCCTTCAATAGAAAATGTAATTTTAGCTTCAGATAAAACTCGGGAAAAAAATCCAAAAAAGATGGGCCCTTTTATTGTGCCTAGAACAATGGCTAGTACCGCTTCAGCTACTCTGGCAGTACCATTTAAAATAAAAGGTGTTAATTATACAATTAGTTCTGCATGCGCAACTAGCGGACATTGTATAGGAAATGGAACAGAACTAATTCAATATGGAAAACAAAAAATAGTTTTTGCTGGCGGAAGTGACGAATTACACTGGGCTATGACAGCAATGTTCGATGCTATGACAGCTCTGTCTTCAAAATATAATGAAACTCCTGAAAAAGCTTCAAGGCCATATGATAAAACTAGAGATGGTTTTGTAATAGCTGGAGGAGGTGGTGTTTTAGTTTTGGAAGAGTATGAGCATGCTAAAGCTAGAGGAGCAAATATTTATGCTGAAATTACAGGGTATGGTGCTACTTCTGATGGCATAGATATGGTTGCGCCATCCGGCGAAGGAGCAGTTAGATGTATGAACATTGCTCTAAAAACATCAAAAAATAAAATAGATTACATCAATACGCATGGCACATCTACACCAGTAGGTGATATCACGGAACTACAAGCAGTTTCAAAAGCTTTTAAAGATAAAATACCTAAAATAAGTTCAACAAAATCACTTTCGGGTCATCCTCTAGGTGCCGCTTCAGTTCATGAAGCTATTTATAGTTTGATAATGATGAAAAATAATTTTATTGCTGCTTCTGCAAATGTCAACGATATGGATGAAGAGGCTAAAAAATTCCCGATAGTTACAAAAGTTGAAAAAAATATTACTCTAAACGCTGTGATGTCTAACAGCTTTGGTTTTGGTGGAACAAATGCAACTTTAGTTTTTGAAAAGGTATAAATAATGAGTCTTATTAAAGGTAAAAAGGGATTAATAATGGGAGTGGCTAATGAAAGATCTATTGCTTGGGGAATAGCAAAAAAACTTTCTCAAAATGGAGCAGAATTAGCTTTCACATATTTGGGTGATGCCTTAAAAAAAAGGGTTACTCCTTTAGCAGAGTCAATTGGTTCAAAATTTTTAATAAATTGTAACGTAGAGTCTAAAGAAGATATTACAAATACTTTTAAAGAAATTAAAGAAAAATGGGGACAGCTTGATTTTGTTGTACATGCTGTTGCATTTTCTGATCGAGCAGAATTAACGGGTCAATACATTAATACAACAAGAGAGAATTTTACTAAAAGCATGTTGGTTTCTTGTTTTTCGTTTACTGAAGTTGCAAAAGAAGCTTCTAAAATAATGACGAATGGATCAAGCATGTTAACTTTAACTTATGAGTCTTCAAAAGTAATACCCAACTATAATGTGATGGGTGTATGTAAGGCAGCTCTAGAGTCTAGTGTTAAATATATTGCAAGAGATCTTGGTTCAAAAGGAATAAGAGTCAATGCTATCAGTGCTGGACCAATAAAAACTTTAGCAGCTTCAGCTATAGGTGATGCAAAATTTTTATATAAATGGAGTGCGGATCATTCATTTTTAAAGAGAAATGTTGATATTGATGATGTAGGCAAATCAGCTTTATATTTATTAAGCGACCTTGCTGCGGGAGTAACGGGTGAAATTCATTATGTTGATGCTGGTTATAATAAATCGGGGATGCCAGATCCCAAAAATATTTCTTAACCTGCAAAAAATGCATAGCTGAAATAAAATCATAACAATTATGTAAG